>Ga0209248_10000031_pt1 | contig 45555 bp, 40 predicted proteins | sample BogFormECP04_OM1_FD_188241 | JGI IMG/M metagenome (GOLD analysis project Ga0209248, IMG submission 188241) | Bog forest soil microbial communities from Calvert Island, British Columbia, Canada - ECP04_OM1 (SPAdes) (version 2) | ecosystem: Environmental > Aquatic > Freshwater > Wetlands > Bog ... | reverse complement strand
ATCGTCCATCACCGTGGCATCTAGACCGAAACTCAATCCACCGTGATCCCACACCAGGGCGGACCTATGTCGCCACACACCCACACGACGCCCGTCGAGCAGCACCGATGAATACGGAATCCCACGATCAATCGGCGGCATTGACTCGCCCCTTCTTGCACACACCCAGAGGCTCCCCGCGACCGAGGGTTTGACGAGCTCTGAAGCTAACACCGATGGCATGTTGAACCTGTCGCGTGAACCAAATATCTGTTCTATCTTAGGGTACTCCCGAACCTGCTTGGACTGCATCGACTGCATCGAGGAGAGCCATGCCCAGAGCGAGCGGCTTCAACGCGAATCCGGTCGCTGGTGCGACTAAACCGCGAGTTTGTCTTTGCAGCTGTCGCATCGCGACGTAGCGAAGAACGCCTCCGTGGGTCGTCCTCAAAGCCGATAACAAACAACTACGTCAACCGCGACAGTTGCAGCTGCTCCGCGACGCAGACCGTCAGTTACGGCGCGCCGAGGCTTCAAGTCTGCAGGACTAGTCCAACACTGGTAGGAAAGCTACGCAAAGGATGCTTTCGAGGCAGGTGATCATTTGGGTTCCTCTGGTGTCCATCGCCGCACCGAGTTGGTTTGCGTCTGGTTCTTGCCGGCGGAAAAAGGCTGAGCTCGAGCTGGCCGCGCAAAAGCTTGGAATGAATGTGGGTGCTTTGGTCTGGTCCGTTCTTCATGCGACACACGCCATCTACATCGACGCTGACGTCCAGTAACCCAGTTTTAGACTTCGAGGCCGTAGCCCTGACTCCTGCCTCTGCTGCGGTGTCGTTGTGCGGCTTGCTGGCTGGTTTCGGCGAATCGCTGGTAGGCGGCTTCGCGGGCGTTTTCTCGGGTGATGTGTCGCTGCCAGGCATCTGAGCGAGTAGCGCGGCGCGAGTCGTGATCGTCGAGTAGTGCGGCGACGGCGGCGGGCAGCAGTGCGCGGTCGGCGCGGGCAGCTTCGGCGATCATGGTGCGCGGCCGGTCGTCGTTGGCGGTGGCGATGGTGTGCAGCGCGGCGGCGGCTTGGTGTTTGGTGCCGCGCCGCATCTGCGGCGAAGTCTGTTCGGCGTCAGCTTCATTGAGTACCGCGGGGTAGATGCCGAGATGGTTTTCATCGCGGGCGCGGGTCATGCCGACGTAGGCCATCGAGCGAGAAGCACGGTCCGACAGCAGAGTCCAGCAGACCCCGCGGGTGCGGTCGTTGCCGACGGTCATGCCCTGGGCGGCGTGCACGGTGGTGGCGTAGCCCAGGGTGATGTGCTCGCGGCGGTAGTCGCCCTCGAAGATGACCCGTGCGCTGTCGGTGAGCCGTTCTGCGGCGATCTGGCCGGCGTCGGCGTCAACCCAGGCCACCCGCCAACGGTTGCCGTTGCGGACCTGATCAATGCGGTCACCGCGTTTGTGATCAGGTCCGGGCGCGACGGTGATCGCGGCGTCGTTGTGGCGGCTGAGGATGATGTCACCGGCCGCGATCTTGTGATCGCGCGCTGCGGTGACGGTGGGTGTATTGGCGTCGCCGCGGTAGTGGTGGTGCAGTTTGTCGTTGATGGCGTCGGTGATTTCCCAGCGATCGCAGATGATCGCTGCGTCTTTGCCTTCGCTGCGGGCGCTGATGTAGCCGGTGGTGGCGTCGGCGGCCATCGCGACCGCATCCCCGGTGTGCAGGCGGTCGTGGTTGCGATACCAGCCGATCGCTGTGCGCAGCCGGTTGCCGCGGCCGCTACGCAACGCCAGGGAGGCGTGGCGTTCTTCGATGTCACGCATCCGCCACACTTCAGAGAGGCGCTGGGTCCAGGGCAATTCGTCGCAGAGCTGCTCGAACATTCCGCCACGCGCGCGGACCGGCGCCAGCTGGTGGGCGTCACCGACCAGCACCAGTTTGGCCCGCGCCTTGGTACTGACCTCGAGGAGCGTTGTGAGGTCTTGGGTGCCCACCATGGATGCCTCGTCGGCCACGATGAGAGTCCGCCGGTCGATGTGCAGCGCGTTCTCGTCAATGAGTTTGAGCGCTTTCGCGACAGTCTCGCCGCGATCGCCGGCCTCGTCGCGCATCGCCTCATCGACCGCCCGGCCGGAGGGTGCGATCACCAGAACGTGTTTGTTGGAGCGGTGCGCGGCGGCGCGCAGCGCTTTCAGTGAGCGCGTCTTGCCCGCGCCAGCAGGCGCTTGCAGCGGCTGCACCAACTGCGGCGACTGCGCGATACCGGCGATGGCGCGCGCCTGATCCGCGGACAGGCCGTCCAAATCCTCAGTGCACACCCAAAGGCGCGCGCGGGCGTCGGTCTCATCGACCATCGCGAAGATGCGTTTCTCTTCAGCGATCACCGCCGCCACCGTGTACCGCGCATGCCCTTCGCGGTGATGCGCGGCGCGCGGCGCGCTCACGGGCACAGCAACCGCGTCGACGACCTGCTCAATCAGGGCACGCGGGTCGGCCGCGTCGACCGGGACCTGCGCGCCGATCAACTCCACGAGGTCCGCGCGGGTGCAGGCGCTCTTGCCGATCCGCGCCGCAGCCCGCGCCAGCCGCCGCGGCCGCCTATCGCGCTGCTCGTCTTTCCGCGCCGCGCGCGCCGCGGTGTGCGCGGCGCGATCGATCTCCAACCCGCGCGCATCAGCGCGCCACTGCGCGGTGAGCTCGCCCCAGGAAGTGGATTCCGCCTTTTTCGGCCGCGTCGCTTTCTGCGCGGTCGCGAGCTGCTGCGCGCTCGCCTCCCCGTGCACGCCAAGGTGCTCGCGCGCCCAGTCCCGGAGCTGACTGGAGCGCTGCGACCAGGCCCGGATACAGCGCTGGGTGATCCCGGCGATCTCACCCATCCCAGAGCGCTCATCGACAACCCACTCCGCCCCAACCTCGGCGTGCAACTCATGGCGCATAACAGCCTGGTAGACGATGCCGGCCGCGCGGGCCTCGTGATACAGCGATGTGGAGTCGATCGACACCAACCTGCCGTCCGCGCGGGCCTGCCGATTGGGCACCAGGACGTGGGTGTGCAGGTGCGGATCCCCGCACCGCGACGTCTCATGCTGATAGGCGATCCCCACCAGGCCGGGCAGGCGGTGCAGGTCCTTGCACCCGGTCACCGGGTTGTGCACTCGGGTGTAGCCGGCATGGTCATGCAGGTAGGTCATCGCGGCCTCAATGCCCCGCTGATGCGCGGCCAGCACCGCCTTCTCACTCACATCGCCGCTAAGTGCCCGCAGCAGCGACACACTCTTGGGCGAAGCGAACGTCAGGTCGAAACCGTGCACTGACTCCTTGACGAACGCCCGCCCCGCGGCCCCGTTCGGGGCGATCCCGTCATCGAGCCACCGGCCGGCGACCTCGGTGTCAGCAAACCCGCCATCGAGCGCCGCACCATTCAATCCCACCAACGCACCGACCGCGGCCTTGTCCCCGGCCACCATCCAGGTCGGCACCCGCGTATCACGCTCGGAGTAATACTCCCCCAGCCCGCCACCAGCAGCCTGGCGGTCCATCGCCGCCGCCTGAGCACGATGTGCGGTGTCGTTGTAGTAGTTCACACTCCACCGCGACAGCCGCGAGATCGTCAACACGTGCGACCACCTCACGATCCGGAACAACGACACCGCCTGCAGCGGAGTAGGTTTCGGGCGCGATCAGCGCGCCCGAAACCAGTATTGCACCGTTGTGCCAATGTGCCATGCGAATTTTGGAAGAGAATGCTATGAAAGTGACTGGGGGGCAGGGGTTTTAGGATGTATTGAGAATACAAGATGGGAGGTGAGGCTGCAGTGAGAAGGAGTGGGGATGGACGGGAATGCTTGTAATGGCGGAGGAGAAGGGATTTGGAGTGGCACGGCCGGCGACGCCGCGGCCGGCGAAAATAGCGGCGATGGGTGTCTGTAGCGGACTTACAGTGGTGTTATCCGAATTGGGGCGGGATCGAAAAGGAAGTGACCGCCATGCATGAGAACACCGACGACAAATGGCTGACCCGCCAGGAGCTCGCTGACCGATATGGGCTGCCTGTTAAGACGCCCGCAGAGTGGGCCTCGAAGGGAACGGGCCCGCGGTACGCGAAGTTCGGCCGACACGTGCGTTACCTGTTGAGTGACGTATTGGACTGGGAACGCAAGCAATTCACCGAGGACAAGCGTCACCCTGCCTGATTACCATGGCTTGATGATCGTTCGATCAGACGGAGTGGACGTAGAGATTGTCGGCACCTGGCAGGGAAAGCTATAGCCCGTGGCAGGCAGGCCATCGCTGCGCATCGGCACCCACGGCAAGATCCGGCGGGAGTACCTCGGCGGTGGAGTTTGGCTGGCCTTCTGCCGCTTCCGTGATGCCGACGGGGTGACGCGTCGGGTGCAGCGCGTTGGTCCGGCCGACGAACACGATAAGCGGGGCAAGCTAGCCGAGGACGCGTTGATCGAAGCGCTGGCAGAACGTCGTCCGCCATCGGGCGCCGGACCAGATGCGATCAGCTTGGACGCCTTGGTGATGGCCCTGGTAGATCAGCACCTTGCTCGCCTGGCCGAGGATGGCCGGTCCCCCGCAACGCTGGCCACCTATAAGTTTGCAGCCGATAAGTTGAGGAAGTTTCTCGGCGGCGTGCGCGTGCGCGAAGCCTCCACGTCCAGGCTTGACGCGGCCCTGCGCTCGATGAGGACGGCTCATGGAGCGACGATGGCCAAGCAAGCCAAGACGATTCTGCGGGGCGGCTTCCAGCTAGCGGTGATGGCTAACGTGCTGTCGGCGAACCCCGTGCGCGACGTTGAGCCACTGCGGGGCAAGCGTCAGCCGAAGGGAGCCACAGCGCTGACAGCCGAACAGCTGCGCCGCGTGTTGGCTGACGTGTCGGCCTCCGAACGTTGCCGGGAAAACGATCTGGTCGACCCGATCATCGCGCTGGCCGCCACCGGGCTGCGGGAATCCGAGCTGCTTGGACTGCGATGGACCGACTTCGACACCGACGCCGGCACTGTGACCGTAACCGGGAAGCTGGTTCGGGCAACCGGCCACGGGCTGATGCGTATCGACGACACGAAGAGCGCGGCCGGAAAGAGGACCTTGCCACTGCCTCGGTTTGCGGTCGACGCACTCGCGGAGCGTCGCAGGCTCCCGTTTTTCGGTGAACAAGAGATGATCTTTCCGTCGTCTGCGGGCACCTGGCGGGACCCGAACAACTTCAACAAGCAGTGGCGGCAGGTGCGGGATCAGGTCGGCGCCGATGGGGTCACGACCCACAGTTTCCGCAAGACGGTCGCCACTCTCATTGACGGAGGCGGGCTGTCGGCGCGAATCGGCGCCGACCACCTGGGGCACACGAACGTGTCCATGACACAGGACAAGTACATGGCCCGAGGTCGAAGCCATATCGAGGTCGCCGAGCTCCTGGACCGCGCCATAAACGACGAATAAACGTCGACTTGGCGTCACTGATCTTGAGAAAGAGCCTCTGAAGTGGGGCGGGCGGGGCTCGAACCCGCGACCAACGGATTATGAGTCCGCGGCTCTAACCAACTGAGCTACCGCCCCTTACGTAATTCGACCTACACGGTAGCGCCCATTGGTGCCGCCCCTAACGCGGTAGTGCGACGCTCGCCTAGCTGCGCGACAGACTCAGGTAACGCTGTGAGCACCCAGCCTCGACGACGTGCCTTTCCTCTAACATCTGCACACACCGAAACGCCAAGTCGATCGATCGGTAGCAGTGATGCGCGATCAATCCCAGATGCTTCAACTGCTCATCCGTCATGGTGTCCGGGTCGGTGAAATCCCGCACATACACGACATCGGCCTCCGTGAGTTGATTCACCCATGGGAGAACATCGTCGCCGACTTCAAAGTCACCGATCGGTCGCCGATTCACGCCGGCGAAGCAGTGCGGAATGAACCCCTGGCCACGTAGCTCTAAATCAACCTCCCCGAATGACGGTTGGTCCAGATACCACGTAATGAACGACACCTCGGTCTGAATCGCCACCGCCTCGGCGAGCTTTTCCTGCCCGTTTTGGAACACAGACAGTTCGCTTCCCTGGATGTCGATCTTGAGCAAGTCGAGGTGCTCAATCTCGGATATATCGTCGAGCCGGCGGGTTTCAAGTGGAACGCGCTCAACCACCTCACCACACAGTTGGAGAGAAGGGAACAACCCCAACGTCGTCGGGTCCGGCTCGAGCAGACTCGTCATCCCCGTCGCGCGACAGACCTTCAACGTGCGCGAGCTACCGTCGCCCACTGCGTATGGCAGATACAGCTCGTTGGGGCCACGTCTTAATTGGAGCGCCAACAATGCCTGGTGCTGGGGCTCGAATCCGGTCACCTGGCAGAGCCCAGCGTTGAGCATCGGTAGGTACAGGGGTTTGCCGCCGTCGAAGGGGTTGGCCCCTACATCTACTACGTGTGTGAGGCGCGACGGTGAGAGCAGGTCCCGAAGGGCGCTCAAATCAATTGCTTTTCATTGTTGGTCAACGATGAACATGCGCGCGCCCCAACCCGTATTTGGGTCGGCGCTACGCCCCTAGCCGCGGATGGTCCGGAACGCCGGGGGCAGCCACCGCCGCATACGCCCGGGCCAACTCCTCCAGAATCTCCGGTGTCAAAGTGTGCTCGGCCTCGTGCTTGTCGAGCACCGCGATAATGGCCCCAAATAGAGACTCGGCAGCGTCGTGCCACGCTTCCTTTGCTGTCGCCATGGCTTTCTCTTTTACCAACTTTCGGTCGTTGCGACTGGTTATGGGATTGCAACACGGCGGCTCCCATCGTCGCACGCCCTGAGGAATGGCGCAGATTACGGTTAGCTGAACACTGTCTGACCGTCGACGTCGAGCAGGTACTGCTCGGTGCCGCTGTCGACCCGCGGGGCATCGCCGGCCAACGCCACCGCGATTTTATTGCTGGCATTGCGCATCACATCGAACGTCAGCTCGACGGCCTCGTCGTCGGAGAAGTGCGCGCGCATCCCGGCGACAACCCCGCGCCCGATACGGCTCGGCGACCAGATCAGCGCGTCGGCGTATCGCAGCGCCGCCTTCTGGCGATCGGTCAGCGCCTCCGAGGCTTCGAAGTGCTCGATGTCGCCGTACAGCGTCTCCGACCCGCCGGCATCCAGCGCTGTCGTTTCGCGCAGCGATTTGCACAACCGGCAGTTGTGCTGCGTCGCGCCGCGCAGCCGGACCAGCTCGGACGTCAGCGCATCGAGCTCGCGCAGCCGCGCCACGGTCGGCAGAAAGCCGTTGAATACCGCGTCGGACGGGTCGGTGGCGTGATCCCACGCGACGCGACCGTCCGCCCAGCCCAGGTACCGCTGGCCGACCCCGAGGGCTTCCAGCCCGGCCCGCACCCGCGGGACGAAGTCGGCGACGTACATCTGCACGACGACGCCAAACGTGTTGTCCCCCAATGCGGACCACAATCTTTTGCGCTGCTCGTCACCGATCATCGACACGTCGATGCTGAACTGTTCGGCGAAGTCGGCGACGGCGGCTTCGGCATCCGATCCGGGACCGCTCACCGCAACCTCGGCCGGAAGCGAAGGTACCGACAGCGTCTGCGCGCAGACGCGCCGGATCAGGCCGGTAGCCCGGCCGTCGCCGGGCGACAACGCGACCAGCCGGGTCAGCTCGTCGTCACGCACCCAAGCATTATGTCGCCTGGCTCACCGACGACATGTGAAAGTCGGGAATCCGCAACGACGGCATCGCCGTGCGGGTGACCCAATCGCCCCACTCCCGCGGCAGCGTGCGCTCGCTGACGCCGGCCTGGGTGGCCCGTCGCAGCAGGTCCAGCGGGCTTTCGTTGAACCGGAAGTTGTTGACCGCCGCCGTCACCTCGCCGTCTTCGACCAGGTAGACGCCGTCGCGGGTGAGCCCGGTCAGCAGCAGCGTGGTCGGGTCGACCTCGCGGATGTACCACAACGTGGTCAGCAACAGCCCACGCTCGGTCGCCGCGACCATGTCCGCCAAGTTGTCGCTGCCGCCGGTCATCAAAACGTTGTCGGCGGCCACCGCGACGGGGGCGTGAAACTCGGCGGCCGCGGCCCGTGGGTAGGCCAGCGCATTGATCACCCCGTCGCGGATCCAGTCCACCCGCTCGATGTCCATGCCGTTGTCGAAAACCGAAACGGTCTCCGACGAGCTGGCGGTCGCCACGAACGGCGTGCAGCCCAAACTGGGCACGGTCGGATCGGAATACAGCGTCAGCGGCATGTCGGTCAGCCGCTCCCCCACCCGCGTTCCGCCGTCGAGCGAACTCAACGCGGTGCGGCCCTCCTGCGCGCCGCGACCGACCATCGACCAGCCCAGGTAGACCATCATGTCAGCCACAGCCGACGGCGGGAGGATGGTCTCGTAGCGGCCTTCGGACAACTCGACACTGCGCTTGGCCCAGCCCAGTCGCGTCGACAGCTGCTCCAGCAGCGAATTCGTTGGCACATTGACGAAATCAGGTGTGCCCACCGCAACCCACGCGCTGGCACCGTCGCGTTTGGCGTTGATCTCCACCGAACCGGTGGGTTGGGTGTAGCGGCACCGCAACCCACTTGAGGTCGCCAGATACACCGTCTCCAACGCGTGCCGGGCAAAGCCGTACAGCTGGTCGCTGCCACGAAAACCGCGACTCAAACCGCGGGTGACGTCGGCGAACACCTCGGGGCCGGTGCCCGGCGTCGGAGCATCCCAGTCGGCCGGGGCGCCGTTGCCGCCCAGCACCGGAGCGGCATCGCGGGCGTCCGGCGCCGACGCGGCAGCCGCCTGCGACGCCGCGACCAGCCCCTCGATCACCGACGGATCGACCTCGGATGAGGTCAGTGAACCCACCCGCGCGGTATCACCATGGCGGACAATCGAAATCACGGTGGTACTGCGGGCGATTGACACGCCGTTGGTGGTCATCGAATTGTTCGCCCACCGCAGCGACGCGGCGATCCGGTCGGTGACCAACACGATGGTGTCGTCGGCGCGTCCGCGCTGCGCGGCGGCGTCCAGCGCGATGTCGATCACCTGCTGAGCGCTGATCATTGGCCGGCCTCGATGCGGGTGTTGAGCACGTTGACGCCGCGGAACAGCGCCGACGGGCAACCATGGCTGACCGCGGCCACCTGACCGGGCTGAGCCTTGCCGCAGTTGTACGCGCCAGCGAGTCGCCAGGTCGACGGCCCGCCGACGGCTTCCATCGAATTCCAGAAATCGGTGGTGGTGGCCTGATAGGCGACGTCGCGAACCTGCCCGTCCAGTCGTCCATGGCGGATGCGGTAGAACCGCTGCCCGGTGAACTGAAAGTTATAGCGCTGCATATCAATCGACCAGGATCGGTCGCCGACGATGTAGATGCCGTCGTCGACGCGGGCGATCAGGTCGGCGGTGGTATGGTCCTCGGGGCTGGGCTGCAGCGAGACGTTGGGCATCCGCTGAATCGGCACATGATGCGGCGAGTCGGCATACGAGCAGCCGTTCGAGCGCGGCAGGCCCAGCCGCGGCGCGAACACCCGGTCGAGTTGATAGCCGACGAAGATCCCGTCGCGCACCAGATCCCAGCTCTGCGCGGCGACCCCTTCGTCATCGTAACCGATACTGGCCAAACCGAATTCGACGGTCCGGTCGGCGGTCACGTTCATCACCGGTGAGCCGTAGCGCAGGCTGCCGAGCTTGTCGGGGGTGGCGAACGACGTGCCGGCATAGGCCGACTCGTAGCCGATCGCCCGATCGTATTCGGTTGCGTGCCCGATGGATTCGTGGATGGTCAGCCACAGGTTCGTGGGATCGATCACCAGGTCCGTATGCCCCGGGGTCACGCCGGGCGCCTTGATCTTTTCGGCCAGCTGCGACGGCAACTGTGCGAGCTCGTCGGTCCAGTTCCAGACCTCGTCGCCGGCCACCACCTCCCAGCCGCGGCCCATCGGCGGCACCAGCGTGCGCATCGAGTCGAACCCGCAGCCGCCGGTGTCGATGGTGACCGCCTCCAGCACCGGCATCAGCCGCACCCGCTGCTGAGTGATCGACGAGCCGAAGGTGTCGGCGTAGAAGGTCTGCTCCTTGACGGTGTTCAGGCCGGCTGATACGTGATCGACGCCGTCGGCGGCCAGCAATCTGCCGGAGTACTCGTCGAGCACGGTGATCTTGTCGGCGGTGGTCACGGCGAACGGGTCGATCCGGTAGTTCGAGACCCAGCTGACGTCGCTGTACACCGGTTCGGGCGCCAGTTCCACGGGGTCGGTGTTCAGCGCGGCCAAACTGGTGGCCACTCCGACTGCCCGCCGGGCGGTGTCCGCAGCGACGGTCGGCGACAGCTCGGCGTGCGAGGCGAAACCCCAGGTGCCGTCGACCACTACCCGGACGGCCAGGCCGAGTTCACGGCTGAGCACGGCGGTCTCCAACTCGCCGTCGCGCAGCTGGATGATCTCGGTGGTGAGTCGGTGAATCCGCAGGTCGGCGTGGCTCGCCCCGGCCGCGGTGGCCGCCGACAGCGCGGCGTCGGCCAGTTGGTGGCGCGGCAGGTCGAGGAAGTCGGCATCGATCCCCCGGTTCGGTGTCACAACTCCACCGTAACGACCGGCTTTAATAGCCTCATGTACCGCGCCGTCGACGATGCAGTGGGGGCACCTCCCGCTTGCGGGGGACGAAGCGATGAGGTGGGGGCCCCTCCCGCTTGCGGGGGAGAGCGGCGCGCATGAAAGACGTCGGGCGCCGATCGACCGCGCTGGGGTACGCGCTGCTGGCACCCAGCCTGTTCGGGGTGGTCGCATTTCTGCTGCTGCCAATCCTCGTCGCGGTGTGGCTGAGCCTGCACCGGTGGAACCTGCTCGGGCCCATCGAGTATGTCGGAGGGGCGAATTGGCGCTCGGTGCTCAGCGATTCGGCATTCGGCAATTCGCTGCTGGTGACGCTGCTTTTCGTCGCGATCGTGGTACCGGCGCAGACGGTGCTCGGGCTGCTGGCGGCGGCATTACTGGCACGCGACCTGCCCGGCAGCGGGCTATTCCGGACGATCTACGTGCTGCCGTGGATCTGCGTACCGCTGGCGATCGCGGTGCTGTGGCGCTGGATCCTGGCGCCGACCGACGGCGCGGTGAGCACCGTGCTGGGGCATCGCGTCGAATGGCTCACCGATCCCGGCCTGGCACTGCCGGTCGTATCGGCGGTAGTGGTGTGGGCCAACATCGGATACGTCGCTCTGTTTTTCGTCGCCGGCATACTGGCGATCCCGACCGATGTCCACTCAGCGGCACGCATCGACGGGGCCACGGCCTGGCAGCGGTTCCGGCGCATCACGTTGCCGATGCTGCGGCCCACCATGTTTTTCGTTCTGGTTACCGGAGTCATCAGTGCTGCACAGGTTTTCGACACCGTATACGCGCTGACCGGCGGCGGACCAGAGGACCACACCGATTTGGTCGCACACCGGATCTACGCCGAGGCATTCGGGGCGGCGGCGATCGGTCGAGCTTCGGTGATGGCGGTGGTGTTGTTCGTCGTCCTGGTCGCCATCACCGTCATCCAGCATCTGTACTTCCGTCGACGGATCAGCTATGACCTCACCTAAATCGGTTTCGGCAGTGCCGGTTTACGCGGGCCTGGCGCTGGGTGCGGTCATCACCCTGGCGCCGTTTGCCCTCGGCTTGCTCACCTCATTCACCTCCGCGCACCAGTTCGCCACGGGAACGCCGTTGGCGTGGCCACGGCCGCCGACGTTGGCCAACTACGCCGACTTGGGCGGCGCGGGTTTCGGTCGGGCGCTGGCGGTGACGACCTTGATGACGGCGGTGATCGTCCTTGGTCAGCTGACGTCGTCGGTGCTTGCCGCGTATGCGTTCGCACGGCTGCGATTTCCCGGCCGGGACGCGTTGTTCTGGGTTTATCTCGCGACCTTGATGGTGCCGGGTTCGGTGACCGTGGTGCCGCTCTACATGATGATGGCTCAACTGGGGCTGCGCAACACGTTCTGGGCGTTGGTGTTGCCGTTCATGTTCGGCTCGCCATACGGAATCTTTCTGCTGCGCCAGTACTTTCGCTCCATTCCCGATGACCTGATCAACGCCGCCTATCTCGACGGAGCCAACACGCTCGACGTGATCGTGCACGTGGTGCTGCCCTCCAGCCGACCCGTTCTGGTCACGCTGATGCTGATTACCGTGGTGTCGCAATGGCACCACTTCATGTGGCCGTTGGTGATCACCAGCGGCACCAAGTGGCAGGTGTTGACGGTCGCGACTGCTGCGCTGCAGTCGCGGTACAACGCACAGTGGACGCTGGTGATGGCCGCCACGGCCGTGGCGATCGTGCCGCTGCTGGTGCTGTTCGTGTTTTTCCAGCGACACATCGTCCGATCGATCGTCGTTACGGGGCTGAAATGAGCCTGCGGCCAAGGTTTTCCACGCTCTTCGCGCTGGCATTAGTGCTCGTCGCTGCGTTGCTGGTTGCGACGGCGGTGCTGTTGGACGTCTCGGCCAGGCCGCCGGGCGGCAAGACCGTGGTCACCGTTCGGCTGTGGGATGAGCAGGTCGCCTCAGCGTATCGGCAGTCGTTCGCGGCATTCAGTCGGGCGCATCCCGACATCGAGGTGCAGACCCATGTGGTCTCGTATTCCACGTACTTCAACACGCTGCGCACCGATGTCGCCGGCGGCAGCGCCGACGACATCTTCTGGATCTCCAGCGCATACCTCGCCGGCTACGCCGACAGCGGTCGGCTGATGGATATCGGAAAGACCCTTGGCGTCGGCGCCGCGAAAGCGTGGGAGCCATCGGTGGTCGAGCAGTTCACCCGGGGCGGCGCGCTGTGGGCAGTCCCCCAACTCACCGACGGCGGAATCGCGCTGTACTACAACGCTGACCTGCTCGCTGTCGCGGGTGTCGACCCCGCCGACTTGGCGGCCCTGCGGTGGAGCCCGAACGGCGGCGACACGCTGCGCCCGCTGCTGGCCCGGCTCACCGTTGACGCCGACGGACACACCGCGGCCACACCGGGTTTCGACGCCGGGCGTATCCGGCGGTGGGCCTACAACGCGGCGAACGACGCGCAAGGCATCTATCTGAACTACATCGGATCGGCCGGAGGTGTGTTCCAGGACGGTGATCGCTTCGCGTTCGACAACCCAGGCGCGATCGAAGCTTTCACCTACCTGGTCAGGCTGATCAACAACGACCACGTCGCGCCACCCGCGTCGGACACCAACGACAACGGTGACTTCTCGCGCAACCAGTTCCTGGCCGGCAGGATGGCGCTCTTCCAGTCCGGCACTTACAACTTGGCGGCGGTGGCCGCCCAGGCCGGCTTCCACTGGGGCGTCGCGATGCTGCCGGCAGGCCCCAAAGGCCGAGTCACCGTCACCAATGGCATTGCCGCGGCGGCCAATTCCGCGTCTTCGCACCCTGACGCCGTACGCCAGGTGCTGGCGTGGATGGGCAGCAACGACGGCAATCAATACATAGGCCGGCATGGCAGCGCGATTCCCGCGGTGCGGTCGGCCCAGAAGGTGTACTTCGACTACTGGGCCACCAAGCAGGTCGACGTCAAACCGTTCTTCGCCGTGTTGAACGGACCGCGCATCGATGCGCCGGGCGGCGCCGGCTTCGCCGCCGGAAATCAGGTCATAAAACCGTACTTCGACGAGATGTTCCTGGGCCGCAGCGATGTTCCGACGACCCTGCGCCAGGCCCAAGAAGCGGCCAACGCCGCGGCGCGCCGCTAACGGCCCAGGGGTACTTCCAGCGCGATCGCCGCGATGCAGATCGCCGCGGTGACCGACAGTGCCACCCAGTCAGCCAGTTTCGCCCGCGACGGCACCGCCGAGATCTGACCGGTGCCGCCGCGCGCCGTAATGGCATCACCCATCTCGTCGGCGCGCCGCAATGTCACCGTGATGGCCGCGGCGATCAGGTCGATCAATTCCCTGGCACGACGCTTGCGGCGGGCCCGGCGGGTTAGCGCTACTGGCCGCGGCCGCAGCCGCCGCGCGGCGTAGAGCACCCGGAATTCGTCGATCAGCATCGGAAAGGCCCGCAGCGCCAGCGCCAGTGCGACGGCCCACTCGTCGACCGGGATTCGCAACAGCCGCAGCGGCCGGCCCAAAGTGGCTACCGCCGGGGCTATTTCGGCGACATTGGTCGTCCAGGACACCATCGCTCCCAGACCCAGCAACACAATCGACAGCGTGGTGATGCGAAGGAAATTCAGCAGCCCGCCGAATCCGATTGACACGCTGCCCACTTCGATTACTGGACTGCCACCGGCAAACGCTGCGGTAAAAGCGCCGATGGCCATCAGAATCCACAGCCAGTGCGGAACCGACGGCAGCACGCCTCGCGGTATGCGCGCGATCCGGGCCGCCGTCAGCAACAGAGCCGCCACCAGCCCGATTGCGATCCAGCCGGGATAGAAAGTCAGTAAGACCGAAATGGCGCAGACCGCCAACAGCTTGGTGCCGGCCCACAGCTCGTGGACGGCGGATGTGCCGGGCACCGGACGCAGCAGCACCACGGCGCGGGTTGGGCGGCGGGTCTGGCGGTCGTCCGGTGGTGCCGTCGTCATGACCAACCTCCCGCCGTCGTGGCAGCCGGCTCTAACACACCGTCGCGTAGATCCAGCGTGCGCGGGCACAACTCTTCCAGTCCGGCGAAGTCGTGGGAGATGACCACGACGGTCAGACCCTGCTCGCTACGCAGTTCTTCGAGCAGGCGCAGCAAGCCGCGTTGAGTGGCGGCGTCCAGGCCGGCCAGCGGCTCGTCGAGGATCAACGCCCGCGGCGAGCGGGCCAGCAGGCCGGCCAACACGACCCGGCGCATCTGACCGCCGCTGAGTTGGTCGATGCGCCGCTTGGCCAACGTGCTGTCCAGTCCCACGACGGCGAGCGCGGTTGCCACACGTTCGTGGTCCGTCGGTGAAAAGCCTGCCGCCGAAGCCACTTCCAACTCGACCCGGCTGCGCATCAGCTGCAGGCGGGCCGCCTGGAAGGACAGCGCCACTGCGCCGACCTGTTCATACGTGGGTCGGCCGTCGAGCAGACAGGCTCCCGTCGTGGGCACCGTCAACCCGGCCATGATCCAGGCCAGCGTCGACTTACCTGACCCGTTGCCGCCGTGGATCAATAATCCATCGCCCTGATGCACCGCGAAGCTGACGTCGCGCAACGCGGTCGTCGCCCACGGCGTCCCACTGCCGTATTCATGCCCGACGCTCGCGAGTTCGAGCACCGGCACGCCGGAGTCATGTCCCATCGCAGCGGTTGCACGGGGCGCGGCGGTGGTCTCGACCATGTCGGTGTTATCCCCGGAATCGCTGAGATTGACGACGCGGTCGGCGGAATCGGCTTCGTTGTTGTAGTGCGTGATGTGGACCAGCGCCGTGCGGTGCCGTTGCTTCAGGTGGGATAGCACGCCCAACAGCGCTTCCCGTCCCTGCTGGTCGACCATGCTGGTGACCTCGTCGGCGATGAGCAGCGCCGGCTCGCGCGCCAGCGCGGCGGCCACCGCCAGCCGCTGCAGTTCACCGCCCGAGAGGCTGCCGGTGTCGCGTTCCGCGTGCGCGTCGAGGCCGACCTCACTGAGCAACCGGCCGACGTCGACTGGCGTCCCGGGTGGCAGACCCCAGACCAGATCGTCGGCCACGCGGGTCCCCAGCACCTGGCTTTCCGGATGCTGCATGACCACCGCGGTACCGCCCAGCCGGCCCAGCCCGACCGCCCCGGGCCGCTCGATGGTGCCGGACGTGGGTTCCCGGCCGGCGAGCATCAGCATCAGCGTGGTCTTGCCTGAGCCGTTGGCGCCGGTGATGGCGAGATGTTCGCCGGGGTCGACGTCCAGGCTGAGCGCCGACAACGCGTCATGGTCGGTATTCGGATAGCGGAACCGCACCTGGTCCAACCGAACCGGGACGGGCGCGATGGGCGCGTTCTCGACCGGTGCATCCAGTTTGTGCACGTCGGGGATGCCGCGCATGCGCTCCAGCACGCGCGACAGCGCCCACCAACCGATCAGGGATATGCCAATGATCGAGACGATGCCGTTGCCGAGAATGAGCCACGGCCAGTAGTGCAGCGCCTCGGCGAGCAGCCACTTGAGACGGTCGGCGGCTGTCTGCAGCGCGACTGCCAAGGGCTTGCCGAACGGAAAAGAATGCGCCATCGCGAAGCGCCCGATTCCCGTCATCACGGCCGCAACCCCATCGATGTTGGCGGTGACGGCTTCAAAGATCAGGTGGCGGAGTCGCGCCAGCGCCGCCAATGCGGCGACCGTCACACCGCCGGAAAGCAATCCGGCGACGAACGCCACCGCGATCACGGTCGGGGTGCCGCGGCGTCTGCGTTTGACGATTCCGGTCAGGCCGCCGACGTAGGCGCTGTGGACCACCGTCATCAAGCCGCCGAGACCAGCGATCAGGAAGGCGATCAAGCCGGCAGCGACCGTCGCGGCGATCAGCACGCGGAGCCGGTAGCGGTACGCCAGCAGCCCCATCGGGACGGTGCCGAGCAGCGACAATGCACCAGCAAACGGGACGACGATGGCGATGATCGCGGTCGCCGCGCAGAGTGCCGCCATGACCGCTGACTGCGCGAGTTCGCCGGGTCGCAGCGGTCCAGCCCCTCGGGGCTTGGTCGCAGGGCTAGTCGCGCTCATTTCACCAATTGTGCCAGTTGTCCGGGATGTTCCCCCCGCGCAAACTTGGCGGGTCACTCAAGTTTGCTCCATCGAAATTTGCCGGTTACGGGTCTGCATAGGCCAGCTATGCAATCATAGCTGGATGACGTCATCCGCCACCGCCGATCGTGACGCGACCGGGGAGGTCGGCGCCGGGTTGGGCGCGGATCTGCTCGCTGTGGTCGCCCGGATCAACCGCTATGCCACCCAGCGCATCCAAATGCAGTTGCCGGCCGCGCAGGCCCGGTTGCTGTCGACCATCGACGCCCATGGTGAAGCGCGGATCTGTGATCTGGCCGCCGTGGACCACTGCTCACAGCCGACGATGACGACCCAGGTGCGGCGACTCGAAGACGCCGGCCTGGTCACCCGGGCCATCGACCCCTGCGATGCCCGCGCGGTCCGCATTCGGATCACACCCGAGGGCATGCGCACACTCAACCGGGTGCGAGTCGACCGGGCTGCGGTGATCGAGCCGCAACTTGCCAAGCTGGAGCCCGCCGACCGCCAGACGTTGGTGGAGGCTGTGGCCCTACTGCGTCGCGTCCTCGAGGATGCCGCGCCGGCGCCGCGACCGCGCGCGTCTCGGTAGTACCTGGTCGCAAAGCCGCGTGGCCTGCGCTGACGTCGGTGCGGTGTTTGTCGGCGCATGATGGCGGATAGACAACCGTCGCCAGACCCAACAAAATGGGCGCGGAAGGGGGTGGGGTGGCTATGCCGACGGAAGCATTCGCTTCCCCCCTGATCGTCTGGCTCGGACCCAACAGGTACACCTTTCCCGTCGGCCGGGACGTGACCATCGGTCGCGACAGCCGAGCCGATATCCGCGTTGACGGCGCGGGAGCTTCCACCTCGCCCGCCCATGTGGTGCTGCATCACAACGGCAGGCAGTGGATAGCCGTCGACCGCGGGGAAGGCGGCATGTACGTCGACGGGGTGCGGATGTCGACGGTGTTCATCCATGACGGCAGGGCGATCACTCTCGGCGATCCAGAGCGCGGGCCCCGGCTGGTATTTCAACTCGGCGCCCCGCCACCGCCACCACCGGTCGCGCCGCCACGACCTCCGAGAGGTGCGCCGCGCCCGGGGATGCGGCCCACGCCGCCACCGGGGATGCGGCCCGCGCCGCCGCCGCCAGCCACTGCACATCGCGGACCGGGCCAACCAGGGTGGCCGCCGCCGCCACCCCCACCCCGGGCGGATCCGCCGAGACGACCGCCGCCGCCACCACCCGCGCCTGCCATGCCGACTCCGCGGGCGCCGCACTACGGCGACCCGACGACGCGGTCAAAACTACCGGCGCCGCCCACCGCTCAGTTTCACCGGCCGGCGCCAGAGCGGCCGCCCTGGCCAACTCAACCGCCGCCGCCAGGACCGCCCCCCGTTCCCTGGCCGCCGCCGGCGCAACCGCCGCAACCTCAGCCGGGACCGGTGCCGGCCTTACCTCCAGCCCCGCGCAAGCGGAAAGCGTTGGTGCAGGCGCTGACTGGCGCGATGCAAAAACTGCGACCGCAGCGCCCCGAACCGCGGCCACACGAGGCCGCGCCCACCACCGCGCTGCCACGGCCGGATGCACCGGATGCACCGGAAACATCGGATTCGCCGGCCGCAGAACCCCCGTCCCCGCCCCCGCCGCTCAAGACCGTTCCGTTGGAGGCGCGTCAGGTGCGGCTCACAGTCCACGGCGAGCAGGTGTTGGCGGAACTGTCGATCACCGCTGAGCCCGGGACGCTCACCGCGATCATCGGACCGTCGGAGGCGAGCACTTCTGCTCTGGTCGACGTGCTGGGCGGAACGGTGCAACCAAGCGTCGGCACAGTCCATTTCGACGGCTACGAGGTGACGTCCGATCACGTGCGACCGCACATTGGAGTCGTACCGCGATACGACCTGCTGCATCGCGCGCTCACCATCGAACAGGCGTTGGCCTACGCCGCCGAATTGCGCCTGCCCCCTGGCACTTCCGCTGATCAGCGCCGACAGCGGGTGCACTGGGCGCTCGACGAGATGAAGCTGGGCCTGCTGCGCACCGTCCAGGTGAGCAACCTCACCGCCGAACAACGCAAGCGCGCATCGATGGCCATGGAACTGCTGACCCGTCCGTCGCTGCTGGTCCTCGACGAACCGACCGCCGGACTCGACCCGGCCGCGGATCACGAGATGACGACGACGCTGCGGCGACTCGCCGACGACGGACACGTCGTCGTGGTCGCGACCACATCGACAACGGACATCGACATCTGCGACCACGTGGTGCTGCTCACCGGGACCGGAACGCCGGCGTTCGCCGGACCGCCGGCGCAGATCGGCCCCGAGTTGGGCACGACCGACTGGACGGAGATCCTCGCCCGGGTCAACAGGGATCCCTATGGGGCCCATGACGAGTACCTGGCCCGCCAGCCCGAGCTCCCGGCTGCAGCGGAGCCACCACAGGTTCCGGTCGAACCGCTTGCGCGCCTGCACCTTTGGCGACAAATCGTCATCGCCACCCGTCGACAGGGCTGGCTCTTGGTTGGTGATCAGCGGTACTTCATCTTCTTGACCATCCTGCCGGTGCTGTTCGGCGCGATCGCGTTGCTGGTGCCCGGAAATGCAGGCCTGGGCCCGGCTAACCCCTACGGAAACAGTCCCGACGAAGCCGTCGAGATCCTTGCCGTGCTCACCATCGGCGCCGTCGCCATCGGCACGGCGCTGGCCGTTCGCGACCTTTTCGGCGAACGGCACATCTTCCGGCGCGAACAAGCCAACGGTTTGTCGGCCACGGCTTTCCTGGCCGGCAAGATCATCGTCTACAGCCTGGTCGCCATCGTTGCGACCACAGTCATGACCATCGCTGCCGTTGTCGGCAAAGGCGCGCCCACTCATGGCTCCGTGCTGCTCGGCGATAGCGTGTACTGGGCCACCTTCGAGCTGCTCGTGGCACTGACGGTCACCACCATCGTCTCGGCGATGGTCGCGCTGGCCCTTTCGTCGCTGGCCACCTACTCCGAGCAGATCCTCTTGACGGCCGTGCTGGTCGTGTTGATCTCGGTGGTGTTCGCCGGCGCGATGTTCCCTATCGACGGCCGGTTCGGCCTCGAGCAGATCTCTTGGTTTGTGCCGTCCCGGTGGGGTTTTGCCGCGTCCGCTTCCACGGTCGACGTGCACGCCGTCAACCTGCTGGCGACCGCCGATGATTCGTGGAAACACTCGGCTGGCCGGTGGCTGTTCGATATGGGAATGCTGATCGGCTTGGGCGTGGTGGCCACCGCGTCGCTGCGCTGGTGGCTCAGGCGGCCGGCGCGCCGGCGGTAATCAGCCTAATGCCGTTGTTAGACATAACGTCTCACACGTCGGCAATAGGCGGTGTATTCGTCGCCGTACTGCCGCAGCATAAACTGCTCCTCGCGCAACACTTGGCGGTGGAATAGCCAGGCGCCGGCGAAAAGGTAGACCAACGGAACCCAGTTCGGAAACACCAGGAACTGGCCCACCAAAACAAGGAACAGCGCGACGTAAATGGGGTTACGGCTGAAAGCAAACACCCCGCCGATCACCAACTTGTCCGGACGGTCGACGTCGATGCCAACTCGAAAGCTTCTGCCGAACGAGATCAGGCTCGCCAACATGACAAGCAAGCCACCGCAACACAATCCGATTCCGATCCATGCCACGGCTTGGGACCGAAAGAACCTTGTGCCGCCAACAAGCGGCCAATCGAACGCCGCGGCAAAGATGGTGTAGAAGTAGAACAGCGCGACCGGCGGAATGACGAAATCTGTCTTGTCAATGCTGCCGAAATGCATTGCTCGCGTTCCTGTCCTGCGCAGCAGCATAACTCTGGTCAACACCATGCCGACCAGTAGCACGATGGTTGTAGCGGCTATATATCCCGGCAAGACCGTCTTATCCGTTCGCTCCGTTCACCTCATACCAAAGCGCTTCGTAGCATTTGGCCGCGACGCTGTGTGGGGCGAACGCCGTGACCGGCGCACGTTGTTCGGCCATCTGCTCGATGATCGACAGCGCCGGGATGGCCGTGCGCAAGATTCCCCGTCGTTCGGCCGGCAACCGTTCCATGAGGTCGCGATGCAGCGACTTGCGCCCGTCCACCATCGAGAAGAACGCACAAATCTGCGGTTGGCGGCCGTCGAAATCGTCGACGAAGCCGGACAATTGATCGAATGTGCGGACCGATAGCGTGGCCGGAATCATCGGGACCAGTAGCGTGTCGACCGCATGCAAGACGTTCTCCGACAATAGCGAAATGCTCGGCGGACAGTCGAGGAAAACCACGTCGTATTCGCCCTCGAATGGCCGCAGCAGCTGGTGAATCCGGCGGGTCGGCCGCTTCACGTCGTCAAGCTGTAAATCCATATTGCGGTAGCGGAAATCGGCCGGCAGCAAGTCAAGCCCGTCGAAATCGGTGGCCTTGATCGCGTCGTCGAGCGATCGCGTGCCTTCCACCAGCGCTCGACTGCCGCCCTTGACTTTGGGCCGCACCCGGAAAAGATACGTGGCCGCGCCCTGCGGGTCGAGATCCCATAGCAGCACGTTGTATCCACTGCGCGCGGCGAGATGCGCGAGGTTGACCGCGGCCGATGTCTTGCCGACGCCGCCCTTGATGTTGTACGTCGCGTAGATCTTCATCAGCGCACCAGCGCCTTCACTCGGGCACGATTCTCGTTGGCCAGGAATGGCCGCAGCACGCCCACCAGCGCCCCGCGCGCGTTCAGCTGATGTGCGTCGAGCTGCGCGGCCAGCTCCCCCATCGCGAGCACGGTTGCCGGCGGCGCAGCGCCCTGTTCCATCATCACCGCGGCAAACTCTCGGACCGCTTCACGCTGCACTTCGCCATCCTGGAAATCGCCGAGCGTGTCCTGCAGCGCCTTGAGCTCTTTGATCAGCGGGCGATACTGCGCGTCGGCAAACAGTGGCCGGAATACCTCGAGCAGATAGCGTAATTCCTTGCAGCGCTTACGGAGTCCATGCACCTGCTCGCTCGGCGAGTCGGCGGTAAGGCGTTTCCCGCGTCGCACGACGTTCCGGAACACCCGCTCGATGCGTTCCCGGGCAAGCGAGGTGGCCGCCGGCCCGCCGTGGCTGTCGGCGGCCACCTTGGCCAGCTCGGTACGCCAGTCGCTCATCAGTTGTTTGAAGCGCTGAGACCGCAGCCCGCGCACCAGGCGGCGGCGTTCGGCTGCGCGATGCCGAACCAGAAAAGAGCGGAACGGGTCGAGGTCGCGTGGATCGGCCGACGCCAGCCCCTCGGCCATTTTGTCGAGCTCGAGCAGGTAGACATCCAGATCGCGCACCGGCGTGGTCAGATCGCCGAGCCACTTGAACTCCGGTGTGAACCGCTCAGCCAGATTCCCGGGCAGCACTTCACCGGCCAGCTTGAGAATCGACCGGGTGCGCCGCACCGCGACCCGTAGGTCGTGCAGGAATTCGATGTCGATCGCCGCGATCGTGCCCGCCACGTTGTCGTCGATGGCGGCTGCGAACTGCGCGAGCATGTTTGCAACGGCCACCGGTGCGGGCGTTTCCGGCTGCAGCGGCGCCGCCAGATTCTGCTCTTGATCGTTGGGACTGCGAGTGGCAAGCGTCAACGCGTCGTCGTACGGCGTGGTTGCCGATGGGGTGAGCCCATCGACGCGGCCCATCAGGCGAGCAATTTGGTCACCCTCTGCCTCGTAGCCGCGCAACGGCTGGACCTGTAGCCGGCTGGTGCCGTCATTGGAGCTTTCGGACAGCAGCCGGGCGACAGTTTTATCGTCGGGGTTGAGCACCCGGCTCTCCCGCACGGCACGCTGCACGGTGACAACCGAGAGCAATGCTCGCGGGGCAACGATCGGATCCAGTGCATCGCGCAGCCGCCCGGCAGGCAGGTCGTGCAGCAGTGCCGGCCATTTCTTCGCCCGAGGCCCTTGCAACCGGCTGCCATCCGGGAACTGCATGATCAGCGGGCCGCCGTCGAGGTACTCAAGGGACATCCCCGCCTCGTGCAGCCGCCAATCGAAGGTGTCCAGCCAGGTGTGCGAGACCTCTGTTTCCGGCCCGGCGGTTATGGCGAATTTCGGCTGTACAGCAGCGGCGATCGCCTCGATATCGACCGCGCCCTGCTTGGTGAAGGCGCGGGAATTGGTGCCCATGGACTACCTTCCCTCGGTCGCATGGCCGCGACCGCGCGACAGACTATAGTCACCTTGGGTTAACGGAGTGTTCATCTGACCGCCGGGCCATCAAAGTGTCCCCTGACCTGGCGGAGCTTACCCCGACGGTGCGAGCGTCGGGTTACCGTCGGGTATGACCACCACTGCCGAACATCTGCGCAACACGCTCGACGGGCGTTGGCGCGACGTGAAGAACCAGATGCGGGACCGGTTGACCGACGAGATCTTCCGTCCGCACTACACACCGAACACGGTGATCGCCCGCACCAAGGTGGCTGAACAGATGTCGATCATGGCCGCGGCGGGCGCCGCCGACGACGGCTTCCGCAAAGAGCACGGCGGGAACGGCAACGTCGGGGCGGCGATCACGATGATCGAGATGCTCGCGATGTCGGATCTGTCGCTGATGGTCAAGGCGGGCGTGCAGTGGGGCCTGTTCGGCGGCGCCGTGGAGAATCTTGGCACCGAACGCCACCACGAGGCGTACGTGAAAAAGATCATCAACCTCGAGCTGCGCGGCTGCTTCGCGATGACCGAGACTGGACACGGCAGCGACGTGCAGTCCCTTGAGACGACCGCGACCTACGACGCGGCCACCCAGGAATTCGTCATCCACTCCGCCACTCCGACCGCGCGCAAGGACTACATCGGCGGTGCCGCCGAAACCGCCACCATCGCAGCGGTATTCGCCCAACTCATCACCACCGAGGACGGCGAGCAGGTCAACCACGGTGTGCATTGCTTCCTGGTGCCGATTCGCGACGCCGACGGCAACGACCTGCCCGGTGTGACCACGTCGGACTGTCAGTACAAGGGTGGTCTGCCGGGCGTCGACAATGGCCGCATCGTTTTCGACCACGTTCGGGTTCCGCGGGTGAACCTGCTGAACAAGTACGGCGACGTCGCGGAGGACGGCACCTACAGCTCACCGATCGAAAACCCCAACCGCCGGTTCTTCACCATGATCGGCACGCTGATCCGCGGGCGGATCTGTGTGGGTGGCAGCGCGGGCAACGCGACACGTGTCGCGTTGGACATCGCGACCCGGTATGCGTTGCAGCGCAGACAATTCAGTGCACCCGACGACGAGGGTGAAGTGCTGGTCATGGACTACCTGGTGCATCAGCGCCGGCTGTTTCCGCTGATCGCTCGTTCTTATGCGTTGCAATTCGCGCAGAACGAGCTGGTGGCCAAGTGCCACGATCTGCAGACCTCGGACGCACCCGACGCCGAGGAGCAGCGCGAGCTGGAGTCGCGGGCGGCCGGGTTGAAGGCCGCCAACACCTGGCACGCGTCCACGGCCATTCAGGAAGCCCGGGAAGCCTGCGGCGGCGCCGGCTACATGGCCGACAACCGGTTGATCGCGCTACGCGCCGACACCGACGTGTTCACCACCTTTGAAGGCGACAACCATGTGCTGACCCAGCTGGTGGCCAAGGAGCTGCTGACCGCCTACGCCGACGACGTCAAGAGCATGAGCCCGGTGGAATGGGTGCGGTTCGCGGCCAACTTTGCCGGTGAGCGGGTGTTGAAACGCACTGCGGCAGAGACGATCATGCAGACCATTGTCGACGCCCGGCAGGACAACGAAGAAGAAGGCAGCCTGTTCAACCGCGGCACCCAGGTCAAGATGTTCGAGGACCGCGAGGAATACATGATCGCCTCGGTGGCGCGCCGGCTACAGGGCAAATCCAAAGAGATGTCGGCATTCGATGCGTTCAATGCCGTGCAGGATCACGTGTTGCATGCCGCGCAGGCGCATATCGACCGGGTGGTGCTGGAGGCGTTCGTCGCCGGGATCGACTCGTGTGAGGACGAAGAGGCCCGCGAGGTGCTCAACCTGGTCTGTGATCTGTATGCGTTGTCGGTGATCGAAGATGACAAGGCGTGGTACGTCGAGCACCGTTACCTGTCCACCGAACGCGCCAAGGCGGTCACTCGCGGTATCAACGACCGATGCCGGTTGTTGCGGCCCTACGCCGAAATAATGGTCGACGGCTTCGGCATCCCTGAGCCGCTGCGATACGCCGAGATGCTGCACCCGGAGAACCTGCCGGGCTGATCCGGCGAGCAGACGTAAAAGCCCCGCGACACGCCGACGAGGAGGGGCTTTTGTGTCTGTTGGCGCCAGCCCGCTCGACGCTTTCCCATGATTGCCGAGAATTGTCAATCTCGTATATCGGCGCCGGTCGCCGGCAATCCGTGTGCTCGTCGAACACCGGTTACATTGTGCTCATGAGCACCGTGCATTGTTCCATACGCGCAGAAAAATAAGCTGGCCGGAATCGGCTGTTGCGCTTTGTAATCCGGTAAGGCTTTGCGTGCCACAGCCCGAATCAGCGTGCGTTGCTCAGGAAGGTGGCGAGACAAGCATGCTGGATGTATCGGTTATCGAAACCTCAGGATTGGGCGATCGCAGCTGCCTGGTCAGCCATGCTCATCGATGACGAGTACGAGAACGCTGAGAAGCTAAGCATCACATCGTGACGTTCGACGACTCTCGCAATCCCCTTAAAGATTCATCCCGATCAAAACTGCCTGGTCGTCGGATACACCGGGTAGTCGCAGTAAGAGAAACTGCTGATCACGGCCGACATGACTGGAGCAGATCATGAACGCACCGACTTCCGCAACTATCACCTCGACACAACTCCGCGATCTACTCGCGTCGTCTGCACCTCTGCGAATTCTCGATGTGCGGACACCCGCCGAATTCGAAACCGCACACATCAGCGGGTCCTACAACGTACCGCTCGACGTGCTAAATAAGCACGGTGCAGAGGTGATCCGGCAACTCGACCACGATGATGACGTTGTGTTGGTGTGCCGCTCAGGTCAGCGCGCAACACAGGCCGCAGAATTCTTGCGGAACGCGGGCCTGACCGGCGGACGTGTTCTCGACAAGGGCATCAGTAATTGGGAGGGGCAAGGCTTCGCCGTCGACCGTGGCGTCCAGCGGTGGGAGCTGGAGCGGCAGGTGCGCCTTGTCGCCGGATCGATTGTGCTTTCCTCCGTTGTCGGTAGCGTCGCCGTCCCGCGACTCAAATGGCTGGCCGCCGCAATCGGTGCCGGCTTGACGTATGCTGCGGTGTCCAACACCTGCGCAATGGCGACGGCGCTGTCGAAGTTGCCCTACAACCGAGGCGCGGCCTCCGATGCGAAAACAGTTCTGGCTCAACTTGATACGTTGGCCAGTGCCGACTCAGCGACAGTTCGTGAGCGTTAAAATCACTGCCGACAAAAGGCTTCCGGGATCGTTCAGCATCCCGAACGCTAGTTGGCAGGCAACACGGTATGCTGCAAGGCACCAGACGCTTTTGATGGGGAACCGCGACGAAGGGTTATTCGCATGAATCCGAACCCGGACTACGATGCCAGCGACGAGCTGGAGTACGGCATCGCGGCGTACGCATGGCTCCTCCGGGGCGTCTACCCGCCACCGTCCTACGCGCCCGACCTGGGCAACGCCGGCGCCGGCGGATAGTTCATCTTCGCTGCTGAGTCATTGCGGCGGCGGCACGTAGCTGCCCGCCGAGTTGCGTAACTGCCACAACTGGGCAGGGCAATAGATGTTCACCGCATTCGAGATCAGGTAGTTGGCCGAGTACTCGTCGTTGGGCCGTACATCGTTTTTTACATCGCCGATGACTTGCGCGTAGCTGGCGCCGCCGGTGATCTTGTCGCAGATGCCGTGGGCATAGCTGATGGCATCCGCTGTGTTCGCGAAACTGTATTGCTTGCGCACGGTGGTGTCATAGATGAACTCAATATCGGGCGCCGGAACGGCGTGCGCGCGCGTCGCCAGCGCGCTCGCACCGCCGCAGAATGTTGCAGCGACGATCAGGGTAGGCAGCCACATACCGCGCTTCATCGAAGTCCCCTGTCTGTGGACGTTTTCGCTCATCATCATGCCGGTTGCCCGTACACGGCGACGAGGACGCTGCGATCGAAGCTGTTCTCCGACCACACCCCGATTTGGGTGTTGGCACAGTTCGACATGATCGCCATATAGTCGGGGCGGTAATACCAATTACCCATGACGTCAAGGTCATTGATTGTCAGCGATTGGTTAATGGCCACGGTTTCGGCGACCGCGCCGCGGTAGCCCGCGTCTCGGGCGCGGTCCTGCACCGACGACCCGTCCGAGCCGACATCAGCGTCGAGGCCGCGATTGTTGAGCACATCGACCGTGTGGCGCTGTGCGGCGGACACCAGCTGCGGGTTGATCTTCAGGTTGCTGGTGCAGCCAGCCTGCCTCTTGACGGTGTCGACGTTGACCACGATGCCGTTATTGAGCCGGTCGTTATTTCCGGGAACCCCGGGCGCGGCCGGTGCAACTGCGACCGGCGTGGCGACCAGCGCGATGGCCGTCATCGACAAAGTCCGGCCGAGGCAGCGAATGCCTTTGTCAGTCATCGCATGTCATCTTTCTCAACGCCGCTAGCGGATGTTCGCGGCGAGATCGGCGGACATCGCACTCAGCTGGTGTCCCCATGTCGGCCAGTCGTTGCCGCCGCCACGGCCCAAGTCGAAATGGCCGTTCTTGCCGCCGACGTCGCGATAGTGCGAGTAGAACTGCGCGTTGGTGCCTTGTGAGATATCGCCGTAGCCGGCCATCGCGCCCTGATCGGTCGGGGCGCCGCTTCCCGGGCTGTAGATCCAGAGCCGGGCGTCGTTGTCGACCAGTTGCTGGATGTTCTGGTTCGGCGAATGCCATTTCCATCGACCCAATTGGGGCAGGCCCCACATATGGTCGCTATCAGCGCCGCCTTGCTTGAGCGCCGCGGTGATCGTGCCATCCACTCCGGCGCGTTCGGGGGTCAGGAATCCCGAGAACGATCCGGCGTAACGGAATCGGTCAGGGTGAAAGGTCACCAGCGCCGCCGCCGCGTACCCGCCCTGGGAGACACCGACAACGCCGTGCCCGCCAGGGGCCAGGCCCTTGTTGGCGGCCAGCCAGTCCGGCAATTCTGTGGACAAGAATGTCTCCCACTGCTTGCTGCCGTCCTGCTCCCAGTTGGTGTACATGCTGTAAGCGCCACCAGCTGGTGCCACCACCGAAATCCCTTTGCCGGCAAGGGCGTTGAATCCGTTGCCCGCGGTCACCCAGCTGCTGACGTCGGGCGCGGCGTTGAATCCGTCCAATAGATACGCCGCGTGCGGACCGCCGGCCAGGAAGGCGACCGGGATGTCGCGGCCCATCGACGCCGACGGGACCATCAGGCTCTCGAATCCGGCCGCGTGGGCGGAGCCGCCGTTCGCCGTGGTGAAGCCTCCGACCGTCAAGGCTGCGGCGCACAGTAGCCGTAGCAGCATCGACAAACGTTTCATATCCGCCTCACTTGTCCATCGCTCACACCGGGTCGAACTGCGAAATGAGCCATCGACCGTCGACCTTCTCGAGACTGACGCGCACACTGGACGTGGTCTGAGTGGGTGCATCGTTGCCGATGGTGGTGGTCTGGTCGACGAAAACCAATACCACCGCATGCTTTCCGGTCGCCGACACCGAGGCCGCCGCAGGAACGGTGGCCACCGCCGTAATGTGCTGCTGCTTTGCCCCGGGAGCTACGACGTCGTTGACGAGCTGGGTGTACTGCTGGCGGAAGCCGGCCGTGAGCCGCTCGGCGGCAGCCTTCAGGTCGCGGTCCACCGTTTCGGGCTTGTACGACAGAATCGCAATGGTGCTCTCGGAGGCCGCCCGCACCGAGGCCTCTGCGGCCGCACGCGATTCCCGCGCCGTGCCGTCGAGCCATTTCAGATAGCCGACGCCCAGGGCGATGATCAACGCCAGCGCCGGTAGCGCCACAACCAGCAGACGAGTCCAGGAGAACCGACTGCCCCGCTCGACCGGCGCTGCCGCAGCGTCGTCGTCGGCTTCTGTTTCGTCAACGTCGAGCAGGTCCGCCTCGTCAGCCGCCTCCGCCTCATCGGCCAGGTCATCGCGCTCGGCCGGGTCGTCGAGCGACGACTCGTCGGCGACCCGGTCAGTGTCGTCGGACATCGCGGAGTCCTCCTCCTGCGCTGTTAGTGCAGTTCGACTAGTCACGGTACGAACTCCACATTCGACACCTTGGCGCCATCCCCTGTTTTGTCAACGGTGAGGCGCATCCGCCATCTGCGCGGCTCCTGGTCTGCCGGTGCCCCGGCCATTGACGTCTTCACTGCGACCGCGACGAGCACTTGCGCCTGGTCCTTCGTATACGAGAGCAGACCCGCCTCGGCGATGGTGCCCTCCGATTTGGATTGCACTTTCTTGACGACCTCGACGAATGGTTGCGACCGGTTCTGGAATTCGTCGTGAAAGGCGCCGGTGGCCGAATCCAGGACCCGCTTGATGTCGGCATCGACCTCGGCGTAGTTGATCGTGGTGAGGTTGATCGCGGTCTGCCGCGCGACTTGCACGTACAGGTTGCGTTGCACCTGCACCTGATGGTCTTGATGGACGCGGAATCCCAGCCAGCCTCCCAGCCCGACTAGTGCCACGATGATGGCGACACTGACGGCGATCGGTCCCGGGATGGTCGAAAACCAGGTTTGCACACTGTTTCTCGTGCCCGGCTCGGCGGCTCCCTCAGCCTCAGGCTCGGGCTCGTCGGCTTCACGATCCTCGACATCGGTTTCTTCAGCGTCGATGTCCTCAGCGTCGATGTCCTCAGCGTCGACGGCGTCCTCGTCGACGAGCTCAGAGACGTCTACGGATTCGGTTTCTTCGGCGGCACCATCATGCTCTGCCATGTCTTACCTTTCGACGTAAAAGCCAGGTCGGACTCGCTGTAGGCGCGGCCGTCCGGGCCGACGTAGTTTCCGGTGGCCGGATCGTAGGGTATGGCGACCGGCGGCCGTACCGGCGATTCAGGGGGTGGATGCCAATGCTCGCCGGGTGAGTACGGCGCGCCACCCTTCGGGTACTGCGGCACGCGCTGGCCGCTCAATGTCGCGTTGGGATCGCCCTTCCAGAACAGGCCGTCGTTGAGAGGGACGTACGGCTCGTCGCTTTCGCACATCTCGACGGTCGGGGCGCGCTTGCCCGGCTTGGTCTCGCAGGGGTCGTTACGAACGCCGCGGACGTTCATGTCGGAGTCCTGCGGAATGCGGCAGTACAACTCCCCGTTCGTCCGGTCGGGATAGTCCTGCCGGACCGGAATCCGCTGCTGCTGCACCGGCAGGAAGCCGGTGTTGCACGGCGGCGGCAGGTTGAGGTTCAAGTTGAAGTCGAGATAAATGCCTTTGTAGTCCTGCTTGGCGACCCTGTCCGGCACGATGATCGATGACATCACCGCGGTCCCCTGCGGGAAGAGAACCAGCAGCTCCTCGAGGTCGTTTCGATAGGACACCGCGATGTTGCCCAGGCTGACCAAGTTGGCCAGCAGCACCGGCAACGTAGGAGACAGCCGGTCGAACAGCGCGGTGCCTTCAGCGAGGGCCGGCCCCGCGGTGTTGAGTAGGTCGGCGACCGAATTGTCTTGTGCCTTCAGCTGACTGGTGATCGCATTGACCCGTCGCGCCCAGGTGGCAATCGAGTCCGATGTCCGGACCTGGGAGCTGGCCACCGGCGGGAACTCGTCGATCAGTCTGGAGAATGTGTCGCTGGTCTTGCCGGCGTCGATCGCCAATGCGGTGCCACCGTCGACGAGCCGGGACAATTCCGGTCCCAAACCCGCGACGGCTTTGGAGGCTTCGTCGACGACGGTGTGCAGGTTGTCCTGCGGAATCGCCTTGAGAGCTTTATTGGTTGTGTCAAGCAAGGATCCGATGTCGACGGGGATCTGTGTCTTGCCGACCGCGATGACGTCGCCGTCGCGCAGTTTCGGCCCGGTGTCACTGGCGCTGCCGGAATGCGGCGTGAGTTCCAGGAACTGCTCACCGATGGCCGAGCGACTGTGAACCGCGGCGGTCACGTTCGAGGGAATCGCGATGTCGGATTTCAGCGAAAGAACCGCGCGGACTCCGTTCTGGGTGACGTCGACCGATTTGACGCTGCCGACCTCGCTGCCGCGATAGTTCACCACCGACGTCGGGTACAACCCGCCGGACGCGGGCAGGTCGACCTTCACTGTGTATCTGCCAACCCCCAGCAGCGCAGGCACTTTGACGAAGCCGAACGCCATCACGGCGACGGAGAGGACGGTGACCGATGCAAGGATCGCCAACTGTGTCCACACCCGGCGGGACAGGCGCAACGAGCTGGTGCGCGACATGCTAGTAACCCCCCCAGTGGTAGGGCACGATCAACGGGTTCGCCGCGGTATATGGGCTGGGCATCTGACCGATGGTGCGGCCCCATTGCAGTTCGAGTTCGGTGAGGTTTCCCTCCCACTTCGACCCGGTGAAGAAGCCACTGTCCAGGCGGCTCAAGGTCAGGTCGACCACCAGCGAGATGTTGGCGAAGTCACCCCGAAACCAGTTGGGCGCAGTGCTTTTCACCCAAGGCAGGGTAGAGAGGAAGTCCAGACCCCTGGTCAGCGCGGGCCCGGCATTAGCCAGTTCCCGCAGAGCCGGCGCGAGGTTGCGGAAGTTGTCGGTCAGCGATTTCTTGGTCTGATTGATCGTCGAGGCGGCTACGGCGCTGAACTGACCCACCGTATCGATGGCGTTCACCAATGTCTTTCGGGTATCGGACAGGACGCCAAGCGCTTGCGGGATCGTCGCGAGCGCCTTGTCGACCGTTGGATCTTTCTCCGCCACCTGTCCGACCAACGAGTTGAGACTGTCGATGGCGGTGATGATGTCGTCGGTCTGGGCCTTCGTCTCAGCGACGAAGATGTCCAGTTGGGTCAACAAGCTGCGCATCTCTGGTTCACGACCGTGCAACGCCGTCGCGAACGCCTGAGTGATCTCTTGAATACGGCCTATCCCACCGCCGTTGAGCAGAATCGCCACCGACGCGAGGGTCTGCTCGGTGGTCGGATACGTCGCGGCTCTGGATAGTGGGATCACCGAGCCGTTCTTGAGTTCGCCTTTCGGCGGTTCGTCGCTCGGCGGCGCCAGCTCGATGTGCATGGAGCCCAGTAGGCTGGTCTGGCCGACCTTGGCGGTGCTGTTGGCCGGCAAGTGAATATCACCATTGATCCGCATGGTTACCAGGGCATGCCAGTCCTGGACCTCGATCTTGGTGACGTTGCCGACGTTGACGTCAGCGACCCGCACCCGGGTGTTCGGCTGAATGACGACGACATCGGGCAGCTGCGCCTGAATGGTGTACGCGCCGTCACCCTTGCCCTGGGTCCCCGGCAGCGGTAACGAGTTGAGGCCCCGCCATCCTCCACAACTCGTCAGCAAGCACAAGCACGAGATGGCAAGCGCCGCAGACACTGTGCGCCTCATGGTGTGCCCTTCGGGGGCACCGGTGCGGCCGCAGGCACCATCAGGCCTGGCAGGCCGGCGTTGGGGTCGGTCGACCGGACCGCGGTCGGCGCCGGCGGTACAGCGCCCCCCGGCAACGCTTGGGGCGAAGTCGGTGGTGGGCCTGCGTCGCCGGCCGGCGGGCTACCGGGCGCTCCCGGCGGGGGTATGTGCGGGTTGAGTTTGTCTTCGCTGTAGGTGATCTCGTTAGGACGCGCCGAGGCTCCCACGAACGGGTTGAGACCGATCGGCGGGAAGTTGTATTGCCGGTTCTTCATGATCGGCGATAGATACTGCTCGCACAGTCGCGCCGACTGTTTGGCGCCGACGCGGCCTGCGGATTCGATTGCACCGCACAGGAACTGGACGGTATCAGCGAAGTTCACCGGGGCCAGGATGCCGGTCACCGCACTCTGCGCCGGTTGGTAGATGTTGAGGAAGTTCTGGAACACGTCCGGCGCAACGTGCAGGGTTTGCTTGATGTCGCGGCGGCTGTCGTTCAACGCGGTGGTGATGGCGTTGAGGTGGTCGAAGGTCGTGCCGATGGCGTCTCGGTTCTCGGCGACGAAGGGACGCAGATCGTTGACCGCCCCGTCCAATCCCTGGATCGCCTGGCCCCACTCGTTGGGCGTATTGGTCATCACGGTGGTGATGTTGGCCAAGTTCTTGTTGAACGAGGCCAGCAGCTCGCTGCTCGAGGTCAGCGCGGATACAAAAGTCTCCAGGTTGCGCACCGTGCTGAAAATGTCGGTGCTGTGGTCCCCTAGCGCTGAAACCGCTTGGGAGAGCTTGATAATGGTGTCCCGCGCGGTGTCACCCTCGCCCCGCAGGTTGGCGGCGGTGGTGTTGACGAATTGCCCCAGGGCGCTAGTCCCACCTTCAGTGGTGGGTTGCAGGGAGTCGGTCAGCTTCTCCAACTGCTTGCGCAGGTCGTCCCACTCGACGGGGACCGCAGTCCGTTCCTCCGGAATGGTCGCGCCGTCAGCCAGTTTCGGACCGCCGGAGTAGACCGGGACGAGTTGGATCGCCCGCGCGGTCACCAGCGACGGCGACAGGATCGCCGCACGCACATCGGCGGGCACCGGATACTGCGAGTCGACGGTGAAAGTGACCTTTGCCGCATTGGGTTGTGGGTCGATCTTGTCTACCGTCCCCACCGCGACGCCGAGAATACGGACTTCGTCGCCGGTGTAAATGCCATTGGTGTTCGGGAAGTATGCGACGTAGGTGTTGCGGGTCACCTGTTTCCACCAGGGCGTCACCATCATGCTGATCCCGACGAACAGGAGCAGAACCAGGCTGATCGCCGTTCCGATCTGCGTAGCGCGTCGATGGTTCACAACCCAAGCAGCGGCTTTGTCGAGCCGAGCGCGGACATTCGCGAACGCCATCAGCGACCCCCGTTCGCGGGAACTTCGTTCGGCGCCGGCAAGTACACCGGCGTTTGCTTGGGCGGCGGCTTGAGATCCGCCGGCGGGCCGGGCGGTGGTCCGCCGGGCGGCGGCGCCGTTGGCGGCGGCCGGTACGGATAGCAACCGGGGCCGGGAAGCGGAACCCCGGCCGGACCACACTGCTGCTGATCCGGGTTGCCGGTGATCGCATCCGGGATCGACCTTCGCGGCTCACCGCCTTGCCCCGTGCGCGGGTATGGCAACGGCAGCAGTGGCAGGCCTGGCTGGCCGTTGCCCGGGTCGGTGAGTTGCGACGGCAGCAGCACGTTGGGATCAAGCCCGAGATCGGCAAACGCCGCGTCGGTGAACGGCTGTACGAACTGTCCGGGCGCCAGGTTGACCAAGGAAGCCTTGAAGAACGGCCCAGACCCCAGCACTTCGCCGAACGACATCGCATACTTCGGAATGAGATACAACGTGCGCTGCAATTCCTTCTTGCGGTCGTCGAGAATCGACAGCACACCGTTGAGCTTGTCCAGCGCCGGCTTGAGCTGAGTCCGGTTGTCGCCGACGACGGCTGATATCTGCCGGGTAGCCGCCCCGATGTTGGTCATCAGCGCGTCGACGGAATTGCGTTGTGTCAGTAGTTCGGCCAACAACGCATTGGCATTGATGACGAGGTTGGCGATCTGATCGCTGCGCTTGGCCAGCACCGAGGTGACCTTGTTCGCGTTAGCCAACAGGCTGCGCAGTTTCGCGTCACGGTTGTCCAGCGTGCTGGAGAACTGCGCCACGCCCTCCAGTGCGACTTTCAAATCAGGCGGCGTGTCCTTGAAGGTAGTCGCCAGAGTCGTGAGCGCCGAAGACAACTTTGTGGTGTCCAAAGCGCTGATGGTGCTGGTCAAGTCGCCCAGTGCGGTGGGTAGGTCATAGGGCGCGCGAGTGCGCTCGACCGGGATGACGCCTTCGAGCTTGCCGTCTCCACGCGGAGTTATCTCGAGCATCTTTGTGCCGAGCACGGTTTCGGTTTTGATCGACGCTTCGGTGCGGTTGCCCAGTGCGACATCGTCGTCGACGGTGAAATTTACCAGCACCTTCGTCCCGTCCAATTTGACGCTGGACACCCTGCCGACGGACAGCCCTGACACTCGCACGTCACTGTCCGGCTTGATTCCACCAGCCTCGGTGAAATACGCGGAATAGCCAGACTTGCCGGTGAGGAAGGGGATCTTCTCGTAGGAGAACACCGCAACCACCAAGGCAACCACGATGGCGATGCCGACCAAGCCGAGCGTGATCCGGTTGCGCTCGGCGAGCGGCTTGATGTTGCGCCGCTTGGACTTGTCTTTCAGGGCGCTGAGACGGCCTTTGATCGCAGTCATTTTTTCGGCAAGCACCGCCCGGTCACCTGGCTCACCAGCTTGACGAACGTAGGCTGTCCGTTTCTGCCGTTAAGCTTGATGATCACGTCACAGATGTAGAAGCCGAAGTAGTCGCCGTACAGGCCGTTGCGCGACAGCACCTGGTAAACGTCGGGAAGCGTCTTGACGAGGTCGTCGACGTAATTGTGATCGGACTCGACTTGCCCCGCGAACCGGTCTGTCTGGACCACGGTGTCTTTGATCGGCTGACGCGCCGTCGTCAACAAGTCGGCAACCGATCCCGTCGCGGCGTTGATGTAAGCGACGTCCTTGGTGATATCGGTCTTGCGCTCGGACAGTGCCCCGACAAGCTGGGACAGCTTGTCCAAGCCTTCTGAGAATTGTTTGTCGTGAGCGCCGAAGGTGTGCAGCACGGTGTTCAGGTTGGTGATCACTTCGCCGATGAGCTTGTCGCGGTTGGCCAGCGTGGTGGTCAGCGCAGACGTTTCGCCGAGCACCGACGAGATGGTGGCCCCCTCGCCCTGGAATACCCTGAGGATTTGGCCGGACAGTGCATTCACTTGGTCGGGATCTAACGCCCGGAACAGCGGTCGGAAACCACCGATGAGAGCGTCGACGTCGAGAGCGGGAGAGGTCCGGGCCAGCGGAATCGTAGCGCCCGGAGACAATCTCCGCGGCGAACCGGGCCCATCCTCGAGAGCGAGATAGCGGTCGCCGATCAGGTTTTCGTAGCGCACCGATGCTTTGGTACCTTCGGTGAGCCTCAGCCCCCTGTCGATCGCGAAGTCGACGTGGACGGTGCCATCTTTTTCCAGTTTGAGGTGACTGACTTTTCCCACTTCGACACCGGCAATGCGGACGAAGTTTCCGCCCTTCAGGCCTGAAACATTCGAAAAGACCGCGCTGTAGGAGGTGCGGGCATCAAACCGGAACTGCCCGAAAACCGTAACCAGAATGAACACGAAAGCAAGGGAGACAACGGTGAACGCCACGACGCGCGCGATTGCGCCGGCGTTGGTTCTCATTGTGGTTCCTTACTTTTCGTTGCGGGTCAGGGCGCCGGCGGCGGCGCGGGCGGGAGCGGTGGCGTCGCGGCGCCGGCGTAATCAGGTGCACCGGACGGCGGTTGTCCGGGGTAGGCCGGTGCAAGGCCCGGCGCCGGACCGCCAGGGTAACGGATCAGCGGCGGCTGGGGCGTTCCCTTGGTGACCGGGAAGTAGTTGTTGTAGCCGGGGAAGCCGATCCCGGGGTTAGGCCGGATGTCCAACCCGGTACCGAATCCGGTGTCGGTGACCAGGTACTTGACCGGGAAGTTCGCGCTGGCGTCGGGCAGCGAGCCACAACTGGGCCTGCCGCCCGGGCCACCCTTGGCCTGCACGATCGGCAGGTTGTCGGGATAGCGATAGGGGTCGTCGCCAAAGAGCAGCCCACCATCGATCATCAGGGATTTGCCGTTGCCCCCCATGGCAGCTCGACCGCCGTTCTCCAGGTACCACACCGCGCCCTCGAAGGTGCACTTGTAGGTCGGTGAGTATTTATTCAGCAGCTCAAAGGTTGGCGCCACCAGGTTGATCGCGCTGACCAGGTTCTGCTCATTGCGGCCGATCGTGTTGATCCCCGCGTTCGAGAAGCCGATTGCATCCAGCAGCAGCTCGTTGAGCGCCTTCTGTTGTTTACTGATCGTCACGCTAGTTGTCGAGAATGCGTCCAGCGTCGACAGGATATCCTGCGCCGCAACTGAATAGGCCTCGGCGGTCTTACCGAACAACTGCCAGTCCTTCCGGATGGTCTGCTGTTTCGGGTTTACGGCAACGAGCGCTCTGTTCCCTTCGGTGATCGCCTGACCTATGCGATCGCCCTTGCCGCGAAAAGCGTCGGACAACGCCGAGAGCACGCCGTTCAGCTTTGCCGGGTCGATTGCACGGACTATCGACTGCAAGTTTTCGAAGACGGTGTTGACCTCAACCGTCACGTTGCGGCTGCGTAACACAGCACCTTTGGCCAGTTGTCGATGAGTGGCACCCTCTTCAGGGACGATGAGGTCGACATACTTTGCGCCGAACGCGGTGCTGGACTTGATCTCCGCCTCGGTATTGCTTGGCAGATAGCGGAATTCGCTCGGATAAATTTTCAGCTTCAGCTTCGAAAGGTTCGTGCCGGCCGAATCGACATAGGATTCAACGTGGTCTACTTCACCGATCTGGACGCCGCGCAGCTTGACTTTCGCGTCGTCTTCCATGACCAGACCGGCCCGATCGGAAATCACCGTGAGCGGAACGGTCGTCTTGAGCGTTCCCTCGAACGCCATCGCGGTCAGCGTGCTGATCGCGACGATCACCAGAACGAGTACCGGTGCCCACCAGATTGGATCAATTCCCCGGCGCCGCCGGGACTCTTGGCTCATCCCGTCACCCCGACAAGTGGAAGTTGCCGGACTGCCCGTATACCGACAGCGTGATGGTCAACAGAATGAAAACCCCGGCAGTGATCGAGGTGCGCACCGCGCGGCCGACCGCCTCGCCGACGCCTGCCGGGCCGCCGGTAGCGGTGTAGCCGTAATAGGTGTGCACCGCCATCACGGCCGCCGCCATCGCCAACGCCTCGGTGAACGACCACAACAAGTCCGTCGGGTGCAGAAAAGACGAAAAGTAGTGGTCGTAGACGCCCCGTGACTGCCCGTAGATGATCGTCGTGCCGAACCGGGTCGCCAGAAACGACATCAAGACGGCGACGGTGTAGATCGGAATGACCGCAAGAACTCCCGCTACGATGCGGGTCGACGCCAGATAGGTGATCGGCCGGATGGCCATCGATTCCAGCGCGTCGATCTCCTCGTTGATGCGCATGGCGCCCAATTGCGCCGTCGCCCCGGCGCCGATGGTGGCGGCCAGCGCCACGCCAGCGGTCGCCGGTGCGATAAAGCGGACATTCAAAAACGCACCGAGAAAACCGGTGAGGGCTTCTATCCCGACGTTCGACAGGGTGTTATAGCCCTGCACGGCGATCAATGCGCCGGTGGTCAGCGTCAGAAATCCGACGATGACCACCGTGCCGCCGATGACGGCCAACGCCCCGGTGCCCATCCCCATCACGGCGATCAGCCGTAACACCTCACCGGGATAGCGCCGAACCGCATCGACGGTGGATCCAAGTGCGTTGCCGTAGAAGGCCGTCTGCTCACCAAGGGTGCGGATGTTGCCGACCAGCCTGTCGAAAGTCTCGCCGAATCGCGAAGGCTGTTCGTCCGGTTCTGCCCTATTTCCGGTCCGAGAGGCAAACTTGCGCATGGTCGCGCTGCCCTGCTCGGACTTGGCGAATGGCCGAGTCCTCTGCCGCCTGTCCGTCTTTTCGCGTTCGAGCGTCATTGGCGCCGCTCTCCCCCGCAAGCGGGAGGTGCCCCCACCCCATCGCTGCGCTCTGCATCGTCGTCGGCGAGCGTCATTGGCGCCGCTCCTCCCCATCGCTGCGCTCTGCATCGTCGTCGGCGCGCGTCACGGCGCCACCTTCACGCCGAAAGCGGTGGCCAAAATGTTGATCAGAAACAGGGCCATGAACGCGAAAACTACGGTCTCGTTGACGGCGTTGCCCACCGCAGTCGGCCCGCCCCCGACGGAAAGGCCTTTGTAGCAGGCAATCAGGCCGGCTGAAAGTCCGAATAGCATTGCCTTGACCAGGGATACGATCACCTGAGGTAGGCCGGTGAGCAATGTCATACCGAAGACGAAGGCACCCGGCGTGACGTGCTGGACGTACACCACGAAGAAGTAGCTTCCCGCCAGTCCGACGACCGCGACCACCGAATAAAGCATCAACGCAACGAATGTCGCGGCGATCACCCGCGGTACTACCAGGGCCTGGATGGGGTTGACGCCGATGACCTTCATCGCGTCGATCTCCTCGCGAATTGTCCTGGCGCCCAAATCGGCGCACATCGCGGTTGCGGCCGCACCGGAAACCACGATTGCCGTGACGACGGGACCCACTTGGGTGATCGAGGCGAGCGCGGCACCCGCACCGGACAGGTCGCCGGCGCCGACTTCGATCAGCACGATGTTCAACGTGAAGACGATCAGGACGGTATAGGGGATCGACAACACGACCGTTGGGACGATCGACACCCTGGCCACAAACCAGATCTGATCGATCAGTTCCCGCCAGGCGAACGGTCGTCGGAACGTGGCGGCGGCGGTTTCGCCAACCAGGACGATGAAGTCGCCCATGGCGACGGCGGGCTTCGACCAGTCGACGCGCGACACGTTCGGTGCCGTGAGGAATGCAGACACCGGCTTACCCCGCTCGCCAAATTTGCTCGGATAGCCGACGCCGGAACGGGCTCCGCTGCCGTGAGTCCGACAATTCGGACCTGAGCATTGAAAAGTCCTGGCGCGCGGTTGTCGTTTGCGGTATCAGTAGAGCATTCATCGAGTTTGCTCGTTCTGCCGATAATCGATACGGCTCATCGCGCTCCTCTTCCTCAAGGGGAAAGCTTTGGGTCACCCGGCTATCTGCAGGCATGGGCGCATGCGGCAGCGCGACGAGAACGCCGCTAGTTGGCTACACACACAGACCACGTCGGAAACTTACGGAATCGAAGCTCCGGGCGCGATGGTTGCAATCAACTAGAAGATATCTGACCTGCGGAATTTCGCCCAGCGATCAGCCCAAGCGTTTCAAGCAATCCTTTTACTCAGGAGGAGCTGAACACGGCCCGCCACCAGGCAGTTCGCCAGATTCAACCGACGTTGGTACCGCCCTCGGCGATCCGGCGTACGGCGTTGAGTAAGACGTCGATCTCCTCGAACGTGTTGTAGAACGCGAACGACGGGCGAACGGTCGCCTCGAGCCCCAGGCGCCGCAGCGCCGGCTGGGCGCAGTGGTGGCCCGCACGCACCGCAATGCCTTCGGCGTTGAGCGCCTTGCCCACCTCGAGCGGCTCATGTCCGGCCAGCACGAACGACAGCACACTGGCCTTCTCGGTCGCAGTGCCCACCAGTCGCACACCCGGAATGTCGGCCAGTCGCGGCGTCGCGTACTCGAGCAATGAATGCTCGTAGGCCGCGATGCGCTCGATGCCCAACCGCTCCACGTAGCGCAGCGCCTCGGCAAGCCCGACGGCGTCGGCGATATTGCCGGTACCGGCCTCGAACTTCGTCGGCGGCCCTTGATACAGCGAACGTTCCGTCGTGACGTCGGCGATCATGTGGCCACCGCCCTGCCACGGCGGCGTCTCGGTCAGCGCCTCCTCGGTGCCATAGAGCACGCCAATTCCGGTGGGGCCATAGATCTTGTGTCCGGAGAACACGAAGAAATCCGCGCCGAGTTCAGCAACGTCGACCGGTACGTGCTGGATCGACTGAGCGCCGTCGATCAGCACCCGCGCGCCGTAGCGATGACCCAACTCGACGATCTTCTCGACTGGAACCACCGTGCCCAGCGCATTGGAGACCTGGCTGGCGGCTACCAGCTTGGTCCGCGGACCCAGCAGTTCCTCGAACTCCGACAGCAGCAGGTTGCCCGCGTCGTCGATCGGCGCCCACTTCAGGATCGCTCCTGTTTTCTGTGAGATCAGTTGCCAGGGAACGATATTGGCGTGGTGCTCCAGGTGGGTGATGACAATCTCGTCGCCGGGTTGCAGGTGCTTGCCGCCCCAGGCGTGCGCCACCAGGTTGATCGCCTCGGTGGTGCCACGCAAGAACACGATGTCGTCGGCCGTTGGCGCGCCGATGAATTCGGCTACGGTGTCGCGGGCCTCTTCGTAGGCATCGGTGGCCCGCGCCGCCAATTCGTGTGCGGCGCGGTGAATGTTGGAATTCTCGTGCGCGTAGAAGTGCGACAGCCGGTCGATCACGACCTGCGGCTTCTGGGTGGTCGCCGCGTTGTCGAACCAGATCAGCGGCTTGCCGTTGACGGTCTCCTTCAGGATCGGGAAGTCGGCCCGGATCGCGTTGACGTCGAACACCTCGTGTTCGTCTGGTAACTGCGGCACCGGGTCGGCTGCGGTCAGGAAGTGGTAGTTGTGCTCGTCGCCGGCCGGCGCGTCCGGCGCAACCGGTAGTGCACCAGACCAGCCGAGCTCGGGAACCGACGGCGCCCCGGGGAGCCACTCGACACCGGAATAAGGCGCCGAACCACGCGGAGCCACCGGAACGGTGGGCACGGTTCCGGCCAACACACCGGGCACCGTCGGGACGATGCCCTCGGTCGGCACCGCGAACGCGCTGATGTCACCGATGCCCGGCGGCAGGTACGGATCGGCGACGCTGCCGGTGGTTTCGGCGGCCGACGGCACGGCCGTCGTGTCGGGCACGTTGCTACGCGGCGCGACCGGCACGGTCTGCGGCGGGGGTTCGGGTTCAGGAGACGTCGGAGCCGGGACATAGACGTCCCCGGCGCCCACCACCGGAACCGGCGTGGGGTAGAGGTCGGCGCCGCCCACCGCGCTCTGTGCGGCCGAGGCGGCCGCCGTCGTGTCCGGCACGCTGCCGCGCGGGGCCACCGGCGCCGACTGCGGCGGGCTGTCGAATCCCGGGCGGACGCTGACCGCATACAGCTGGCTGGCCAGCGCGGCGAGTTCCGCCGCGCTGATGGGCAGGTCGCTTTCGGCGTCTACCGCGCGGTGCTCACTTCTTGTAGGCATGGAATTGGTCCACGGCGACGCCGTCGAGCACGGCCAGCGCATCGTCAGTCAGCACTGCCAACGACGTGTAAAGCGTCACCAGGTATCTCGCGATCGCCGATTCGTTGATGCCGGTGAACCGGACCGACAGCCCCGGCGCCTGCTCGCCGACCAGACCTGGCTGGAACAGGCCCACCACGCCTTGGCGTTCCTCGCCGGTGCGCACCAGGATGAACTTCGTCTTGCCCTTCTCGAGCGGCACCTTGTCCGACGGAATCAGCGGAATGCCGCGCCAGGTGATGAACTGCGCGCCGAACAGGCTGACGACCACCGGCGGCACACCGCGGAAGGTGGCCTCACGCCCGAACGCCGCGATGCCCTGCGGGTGGGTGAGGAAAAAGCTGGGCGTCTTCCAGACTTTGGTGATCAGCGCGTCAAGGTCGTCCGGTGTCGGGGCACCGCCCAGGGTCTGGATGGTCTGCTCGGGAGTCGCCTGCGCCAGCAGCCCATATTCGGGGCTGTTGACCAGTTCGAATTCTTGGCGCTCCTTGATGGTCTCGATGGTCAGCCGCAGCTGCTGCGCGATCTGGTCGTGGGGGCTGGAGTACAGGTCGGAGACCCGGGTGTGGATATCGAGCAAGGTCGAGATCGTCCTCAGCGTGTACTCGCGAGGGCTGGTCTCGTAGTCCACGTAGGTCTCCGGCAGCGGCTCTTCGGTGCCGCCGCCGCCCTCTTCGGCATGAATCGCAACCCGCTCGGGGTTGACCACCCGGTTGACCCGGTAGATGCCGGCTTCCACCGGCACCCAGCTGAGCAGATGAAGCAACCACCGCGGGGTGATCGTCGAGAGTTGCGGAACAGTCTTTGTGGCGTTGGCGAGTTGCCGGGCAGCGAGATCGCCGAGTGCCTGGGACTCATTCTGAGCGGACGTCATCGTGGTCCTTCCATTGCTTGGCCGAATTCTGCAGCGGTGGCGGGGCAGATCCATCGTCGCCCACCATGAGCGCACCGCGCGCCGAGCCTAGGCAAGTGTAGGACTCGAGCAAAAGATTTACAGCGGGGCTGAGCCAAACGTGCAGAGAACAGCGATGCCCTATAGTGGGGCTATGCAACACCCCGCACCGCTGCGCCTTGTCCCGTCGCGCTGCTTCGTCGTGCACTGTTGTTGCTGTTGTTGCTGTTGATTTCCTGACGCCTTCTGACGCTGTAGAAATCCCCGCGCCGCCCGTCAACGGGTGATTCCGCCGGTTTGCCCGGTGGCATCAGGTCGCGCACCACCCAAACGTCTTTCAGGAAGATCAACCACCCATGACTGTGTTGTCGATACCCAACCGTGCTGTGGCACCGGTGGCCAGCCGTCCACGCACCGTGGTCCGGCCGGCCACCGAACTGACCCAGATGACCCGCTACCGAGGCGGCACCTACTCCCACACCGTGGACAGGATCGTCTTCACCGACGGCAGCTGGGCACGCACGGATCTGATCAGGCTCAATCCCAACGTGCCCGCCTACTCGCTGGATTTCACCGGTATCGCGCCGCACTATCCGTCGCGCTATCAACCGGGCAGCTGGTCGGAGCTGCCGCATCTGCTGGCGTCCGGCCACGAAGCTGAGGTCGACTGGATCCTGCGGAACTCCTTTCCGATGCGCCCCGCCGCCGAGCTCAGCCGACGGGTGCGCGCTGCCGGTTACCCCATCGGACCGGCGAACATCGGCGAACACGAAGCGATCGCGGCGACGCAGGCCGCAATCTGGCATCTCACCAACGGGCTGGTCCTGGAAACTCGGCCGCTCAACGTTCCGATCGCCGTGCATCGTGCGGCCGGACCAGTGATCACCTTCGAGTTCGACGGCGAACCTCAGCTGGGGGGCTATTCGGTGTGGACAGCCGCTGACACCGCTGGCGAGCTGAGGCTGCAAAAATCAGCCAATGGCCTTGTGTGGCAAGATGTTTCCGGATCGCTCTTGACTACGGAAGCTGGCGGCGGCCGCTACCAACGCACGCTGGGCGAGGGCAGCACGCTGTCGGCCAGCAGCCATGGCCGCGGCGGGCGTGGTTACCGCTACTACCGGCTGATCGCGACAGCAGAGACCGGAACACCCAAGATCGAGCACGTCAACTTCTGGCTGACCGGCGCTCGGCACTACCGCAACGCCGACAAGGTCGTACACCTCTACAACTATCTGCTCGCGGGAGCACGCACAGCCCTGCACGATGCGGGCGAACCACCACTGATCGATACCCGCGCCACCGCTGAATCCGAGCTCATTGGACCTTTCCAGCTCCGAATTCCCCTGACGCTCAGCACCACCGACGGTCACAGCCTGGTCGACGCGGCCGGGTTTTCGATCGACGGGAAGGTCCAGCCGGGGACGGACTTTTACCTACGTCGAGCGCCGGGAACGTCGGCTGCCACGTTGACCGCAACGGCTCCGGAACATCTGCCCGGACGAGTGCTGACCGGGGTGGCGCTGGACGGGGCGTCGTACCGGTTCACCCCCGTTGCGCTAGCCATCCCCACCGAGATGGCCATAGAGTTCGACATTAGTTGGGAAGCCCACGAGCCCTGGTCCGACATCGTTGGAGACGGATGTAAGTGAGTATCGCCGAGGACGTCACGCAACTGATCGGGCGCACGCCCCTGGTCCGGCTGAACCGGGTCACCGACGGCGCGGGCGCCGATGTTGTCGCGAAGCTGGAATCGTTCAACCCGGCCAACAGCGTGAAGGACCGCCTTGGGGTGGCCCTGATCGACGCCGCCGAAGAAGCAGGCCTGATCAAGCCGGACACCATCATCCTCGAGCCGACCAGTGGCAACACCGGCATCGCGCTGGCGATGGTGGCGGCGGCGCGCGGGTATCGGATCGTGCTGACGATGCCCGAGACGATGAGCGTCGAGCGGCGGAAGCTGTTGCTCGCCTACGGCGCCGAACTCATCCTGACCCCCGGCCCCGAAGGCATGCCTGGCGCCATCGCCAAGGCCGAGGAACTGGCCAAAACCGACCAACGGTATTTCGTGCCTCAGCAGTTCGAGAACCCGGCGAATCCGGCGATCCACCGCAAAACCACCGCAGAGGAGGTGTGGCGCGACACCGACGGCAAGATTGACTTTTTCGTGTCCGGGGTTGGCACTGGCGGCACCCTCACCGGTGTCGCGCAGGTCATCAAGGAACGCAAGCCGTCGGTGCAGTTCGTGGCCGTCGAACCGGCCGCGTCACCGGTGCTGTCCGGCGGCCAGAAGGGCCCCCACCCGATCCAGGGGATCGGCGCGGGGTTCATCCCGCCGGTGCTGGATATGGATCTGGTCGACGAGGTCATCACCGTCGGCAACGACGACTCGATCAACCTCGCCCGACGGCTGGCCCGCGAAGAGGGGCTGCTGGCCGGCATCTCCTCGGGTGCGGCCGTGGTGGCCGCTATACAGGTGGCCCGGCGTCCGGAGAACGCCGGAAAGCTCATCGTGGTGGTACTCCCCGACTTCGGCGAGCGGTATCTGAGCACCCCCCTATTCGCCGACGTCGCCGACTAGCCATGCTCGCGGCGATTCGGCGTGACATAGCCGCGGCAAGGCAGCGCGATCCGGCCGTCCCGAGCACGCTGGAGGTGATCTTCGCTTACCCGGGCGTGCACGCGATCTGGGGCCATCGGATCAGCCATTGGCTCTGGAACCGCGGCGCACGGGTGCCCGCGCGGACGCTCTCGGAACTGACCCGCATTCTGACCGGAGTAGACATCCACCCGGGCGCGACCCTCGGCCCCGGCCTGTTCATTGACCACGCGACCGGCGTAGTGATCGGGGAAACGGCGGAAGTCGGCGAAGACGTAATGATCTATCACGGCGTGACGCTCGGCGGCAGCGGCAGGGATACCGGCAAACGGCATCCGACGATCGGCGACCGGGTGGTCATCGGCGCCGGAGCCAAGGTTCTCGGCGCGATCAAGATCGGCGACGACAGCCGGATCGGCGCCAACGCCGTCGTGGTCAAGGAAGTGCCCGCCAGCGCTGTCGTGGTCGGGGTTCCCGGTCAGATCATCAGCCG
>Ga0209248_10000030_pt1 | contig 46641 bp, 52 predicted proteins | sample BogFormECP04_OM1_FD_188241 | JGI IMG/M metagenome (GOLD analysis project Ga0209248, IMG submission 188241) | Bog forest soil microbial communities from Calvert Island, British Columbia, Canada - ECP04_OM1 (SPAdes) (version 2) | ecosystem: Environmental > Aquatic > Freshwater > Wetlands > Bog ... | reverse complement strand
ACCGAAGCGGCCCGCGTGGTCAGCAGAGCCGGGTCGCCAGGACCCGAGCCCACGAACATGATGCGGCCGGGCCTCGGCTTACGCCCTCGCGTCGTCATCTGTGTCTCCCAGTCACTTCCTCGTGCGGGTTTGTTACCGCGCCGCCGACATGAGTTCCCGTGCCCCCAGTTCGAACAGCTCGGCGGCCACCGAGAGCCCGAGCTCTCGTGCCCGATCCGGACTGCCGATACCGGACGCGCGGATCACGTCGGATCCGTCCAGCGCCGCCACGCAGCTGCGCAGCGACAGCTCCTCGAAGACTCGGCCGTCCTCGTCAATGGACTCGACCACCTCGGCGATCGCCCCCACCGGCGCGGAACAACCCGCCTCCAGTTCGGCGAGCAGGGCACGCTCCGCGGTGACGGCCGCGCGAGTGTCGGCGTCGTCGAGCTCCGCCAGCAGTGCCGCCAGGCGAGTGTTCCCGGCGCGGCACTCGACGGCGAGCGCTCCTTGAGCCGGCGCCGGCAACACCTGCACCGGCTCCAGCGTCTCGGTGACGTCGTCGAGACGTCCCAGTCGGGCCAGACCCGCCCGGGCTACCACAATTGCGTCCAAATCACCGCTGCTTACCCTGTTCAACCTGGTATCTAGGTTGCCTCGTAGGGGGCGGATTTCCAAACCGAGACCCAGTGCTCTAAGCTGCGCGGCCCGCCGCGGCGACGAGGTGCCCACCACCGAGCCGGTCGGCAGCTGTGCCAGCACTAACCCGTCGCGGGCCACCACCGCGTCGCGCGGATCCTCTCGGCGCGGGATCGCGGCGATCACGAACCGTGGATCATCGGCGGTCGGCAAGTCCTTGTGCGAATGCACCGCCGCGTCCACGCGGCCGTCGTCGATGGCTTCGCGGAGCGCGGCGGTGAATACCCCGACACCGATGCTGGCGATCGGCTCGGACGAGCGGTCACCCTCGGTGGTAATGGTCACCAGCTCGGCGGGATGACCGTTGGCCACGAGGGCGTCCCGAATGCCACCGGCTTGCGTGGTGGCCAGCAGGCTGCCCCGAGTGCCTATCCGGATCACGTCTGACAAGCGGTTACTCTGCGGAATCGGTTGGGACAGCGGGCAATTCGCCCGCGGTTGCGACGGCGTCGACAGAGGTCTGGTCGAGCTCGAAGAGCTCGCGAAGCGCCTCGGCATAGGTGTCGCCGCCGGGCGCGCTGGCCAGTTGCTTGATCCGCACGGTCGGTGCGTGCAGCAGCTTGTCCACCACCCGCCGCACGGTGCGGGCCACCTCGTCGCGGTGTGCGGCGTCGAGCCCGGGCAGCCGGTTGTCCAGGCGCAGCAGCTCCGCCTCGACGACGTCGGCGGCCCGTTGGCGCAGCGCGGTCACCGTCGGCGTGACCTCGGCCATCCGCTGCCCGGCGAGATACGTAGCGACTTCGGTGGCGACGATGTGGCGGGCGGCCTCGGTGTCAGCAGCCGCCGCACGAGCCGACGGTTCCCGCTGCACCCGGTCCATGTCGACGACCCACACGCCGGGCAGCCCGGCGACTGCCGGGTCGACGTCGCGCGGCATGCCCAGGTCGCAGATCACCAGCGGCTCGTCGGCTTCGTCGCGGCGGGTGGCGGCCAGAGCGTGGTGCACGTCGGCCAGCGACACCACCGGGCGCACCGCGCCGGTGCAGCTCACCACCACGTCGGCATCGGCCAGCGCGGAGGGCAGCCGGTCAAGGCCGACCGCTTCGGCTCCGGCGCCCGATTCGCGAATCCTGCGGGCCAGGCGCTGCGCCCGGGGCAGCGACCGGTTGACGACGTGGATGTCCCGCACGCCGGCCCGGGCCAGGTGGGCCGCCGCCAGGGCACCCATCGCCCCGGCGCCGACCACCACGGCGGTCTTGCCTTTCAGACCGCCCAGCTTCGTTTCGGCCATGCCGAGCGCGACGGACACCACGGAGGCACCTGCGGCGTCGATCGCGGTTTCGCTGTGTACCCGTTTGCCGACGGCCAGCGCACGCTGGGCCAGCTCATGCAGCACCCGACCGACGGTGCGGTTGGTCTCGGCGGAGGCGTAGGCGCGGCGCACCTGGCCGAGCACCTGCTGCTCGCCGACCACCGCGGAATCCAGGCCGCTGGCCACTGCGAACAGGTGCTCGACGGCGGCCTCGCTGTAGCGGACGTAGGCGTATTTAGTCAGGTCGCCCAGCGACATCCCGGAATGCTCGGAGAGCACCTGCCCGATGACCGACAGGCCGCCGTGGAAGGCGTCGACCACGGCGTAGACCTCGACCCGGTTGCAGGTGGACAGCACCATGGCCTCAGTGACCAGCGGCGACTGCATCATCTGGTCGATGATCTTGATTTGGTCGGATTCGTCGTTGCTGAGCTGTTCAAGAACGGAAACCGGCGCGCTGCGGTGCGACACTCCGAAGAGCAGGACGCTCACGGCTTAATCACCTGGCCTGCTCCCTTGCTATCACCAGTGATCGAACTGAGCTCCACGGTAGACGTTTTACAGGTAAGCCACCAAATTTGCGCGGTCGTCACCTGGGCCTCGCCAGATCTTTGCGTAGCCGGGGCTCGTCGACCTCCCAATAGCTGTGCTCGCGGCCGTCGAGCAGGACCACCGGCAGTCGGTCACCGAACTCGGCGCGCAGGCTGCTGTCGCCCGCCGCGGCGGCGGCATCGACGTCGATCGTCGACAGGTCGAAGTCGAGTTCGGCGGCCAAGCCTTTTAGTTGCACGTGCACCCGATCGCAGATCGTGCAGCCGGCGCGGGTCAACAGCTGCACCTGTGAACGGCTCATGACCCCAGTGTCGCAGGGGTCGGGAGTGGCGCGCTTCTGATGCCAGAGTGAATTGTGTCGCGTGCGCCTGGTAATTACGTTTACCGCTATGGCTGAGCGCGAGACGCTGCGGGCTGACCCGCAGGTGCTGGCGGGTTTCTCGCAAGCCTTGTCGGGTGCTTCAAAAGATTTGCACAGCAGGCTCGTTGAGCTCGATAGCCATGTTCGCGACATGTTGGACGGCTGGCGCGGCGGAGCGGGCAGCGCGTACGGCCAGGCGTGGGATCTGTGGCACCGCGGAGCCGCTGAGGTGCAAGAGGGCCTGTCGATATTGGCGAAAGCAGTCGGCGACGTCGGTGTTGCCTACCAGGGCCAAGATTCATCGGCGGCCGAGGCGGTGCGGAGAGTCCTCAATGACTGATGCATTCAGCGTTAATCCCGAGGCGCTGGCGGACGCGCTCCAGCGGATGGCTGAGTTCGAGCAGCACGTCGAGAACATGGTCGGCGAGATCGATTCGCTGGTAAGCAATCTGCACGTGACGTGGTCGGGCCAGGCCGCGGCCGCCCATGCTGAGGCGCACAAGCATTGGTCGCGCGGTGAGGCGATGATGCGGGAAGCGTTGGCGCAGTTGAAGACTGCAGGTGCCGCAGCCCATCAGAACTACACATCCGCAATGGCGACGAATAAGACCATGTGGTCCTGAGCCGATGGCGCCACTTACCGTCCACCCGGCGGCACTGGAAGGCGCTGGCACCGCGGTGATCTCAGCCGGTCAGGGCCTCGGGAGGGTCATCTCGACATTGACCACGGCACTTGGCGGATGTAGCGGGATGGCCGGCGACGACCCGGCCGGTGCGGCATTCGGTCAAAGCTACAACAACTCGGCGTCCAAGCTGCTCGAGGCAATGGCAACCACGCGAAACGGGTTGTGCCGTCTGGGTGACGGCGTGCGCATGTCGGCGCACAACTATTCGCTGGCCGAAGCGAATTCAAATATCTCGGCCCGCGGCGAACCCCTCCCCGCGCCACCGCCGACGGGGCCGGTCTCGGCGGGTTCGACGCCGTCGGCTGTCGGCAGCGGTGTTGGCGCGCCGGCGGGCTGGGGCTGGGTAGCGCCCTTCATCGGGATGATCTGGCCCAACGGGGATTCGGCGAAGTTGCGGGCCGCGGCGGCGGCCTGGACCAGCGCCGGCACCAACTTCGAGGTCAGCGAAATCCTCGGTGCCGTGGGGCCGATGGGCTGCATCGGCGCCCAACAGATCCCCGAAGGTCCGGCCATTGCGGCGGCGTTCGGCGACGCCAGTCGCAGCGCAGCCGGAATCTTGCAGCAATCCGTGTCCATCGCGGCTCAGCTCACTGCGTATGCGGCCAAGATCGACCAGGTTCACGCGGCGATCCTGGACTTGTTGTCGCGCATCTGTGACCCAATGACCGGAGTGAAAGAAGTCCTGGAATTTTTGACCGATCAAGACGAAGACGAGATCAAGAAGATCGCCAACGACATTCGCGTCATCGTCAATCGATTCACCACCGAAGTCGACGCGCTACGCCAACAAATCGCCACCGCGGCCACCGAAGCGGAGACGATTCTCACCACCATGGGCCGCTACGCCGCGAAGGAGTGGGATCACTTTCTGCACGGCACCGAAGTCGGCCGGGCCATCAACCAGGTGGGGCAGTTCGGCAAAGGCGTAGCGGAGGAGGCCGGCGGTCTGATCAAGGACGGCTGGACCTATGGACCGTTGCGGGCCGCGGTCGATCCCCAAGGCTGGTACGACTCGTGGAAGCAGATGATCGGGGGGATGGCGCCGCTGGTCGGTCTCGGCGGCGACCACGCGCCCGGCGTCGCACAAGCGTGGAAAGACCTAGGCAAAAACGCCGTCCATTGGGACGAGTGGGCGACCAACCCTGCCGAGGCCGCCGGAAAAAGCACCTTCGACATTGCGAGCTTGTTTGTGCCGGGCGGGGGTGAAGGTGCGGCGGCCGCCAAGGGTGCTCGCGCCGCAGCTGACGCCGCCGAAGCTGCGGCCAAGACGGCCCCCAGGGAAGCCGAGGCGACGCGGGCGCTCGGTGATGCGGCGAAACCCGGCGCTGCGGCGACGGCACCGCACGTACCGCGCGCGGAGCCCGCACCAGCACCTCACGACCCGGCCCCTCACGACCTGACGCCGTATGGCACAACGCCGCATGGCCCAACCGAGGCCAAACCCGCACCAGCGCCCCACGACTCGGCACCGCACGGCCCAACCGAGTCCAAGGCGCCGGTCACCGATACGCCCGTACCGGGTGAGGGCCCTCAGCCCCCGGTCGAGCCAGCTCCACCAGGGCACGGCCCGCCGCCACCGCCGCCGCCCCCGCCAGGCGGAAGCCCACCGCCCCCACCAGGCGGAGGCCCACCGCCGCCAGCTGCACCCCACTCGCTGCCAGCACCCCCATCCGGCGAGAGCCCGCCACCGGCGGCCGCGCCACCCCCGCCACCCCCGCCAGGCGAAGGTCCGCCACCGGCTGCCGAGCCACCCCAACCAGCGGCGGCAACCCCACCCGGCGAGAGTCCGCCACTGGCAGCCGAGCCACACCAACCAGCCGCTGCAACCCCACCCGGCGAAGGCCCTCCGCCGCCAGGTGTGCCACACGAACCAGTACCGTCAATGCCATCAAGAGAAGGCCACCTCCCAGCAGCTGAGGAGCCTCACCCAGCGCCGACCGTTCCGTCAGGTGTAGGTCACACGCCGGCGGACGCGGTACCCCAACCAGTCGCGGCAGTTCCATCCGGTTCGGGCCTATCACCGCTTAGTGGCGAACCTTTGGCGGCGTCTGCCCCTCCGGCGCTTGCGCCAGCGTTAGCCAGTGCACGTTCGGCTGAACTCGCGCCCGAAGCCGCTGACGCACCACAGCCCAGACCTGCCGAGCCTCCGGGACGCGCCAGCCATTGGCCAGGTGCAGGGCAGCCGCCCGAGCGGCCGTTGACCCACAGCCTCGAGCCCCGCGGTGGGCGCCCCGCCGAACCGCCAAGGGCACACGGCGGCAGTAGCGGAGACGGTCACGGCCACGGTGGCAGTGGCGGCGACGGCCACGGGCATGGTGGCGGCGGTGCTGGCGAGCCGCAGGACCCGGTTCATTCCCATGATCCGTCCGGCGAGGGGTGGGAACGCCTACCCGATGAACCACGTGATCCTCACTATGGCGAACCGCTACCGGAGCACTGGGATTACGCTCACGATCCGAGTGAACCAAGTCAAATAAACTCCGATGTCGCAAGGCTTATAAAAGATCCTGACGCGCCATTTGGTCGTGATCCGCACGGTCATGCGTATACTCAGAAGCAGTACGAAGAGCGATTTAACAAAGTGGGTCCCGAGGGTCAGCAGTGGTATAACTTCGCCAGCGCCGACGGTGCCCTTGAAGGCTCGAAAGTTGCCTTTAATGACTTCGAGCAATACAGGAGATTCTACGGGCAACAAATTGACCGTGTCGGCGATGAAAAGGGCGCTTATCTGGCAGTCATGGAGGACGGCAAGTCGGCGTTCTGGGAGGATCGTTCTTTGCACGTTGATTCTCTGAGCAAAGCCCTTCATGCATATACCATCGACCAGCTTCCTGATGGATGGAAGATCGAGGTATCAAAAATCGAACCAGCTGTGGGCCAGCCGGGAGGAGCGATTCAAGTGCGAATAATCGACGATGCCAACGAAATAGTTTCGGTGGAAGACCTGCGCAGGATAGGTGTATTGCGGTGACCGACGTAATTAGGGTTTCTCACACGCTGGAACAATGGGGCGCGCTCGCTGGCTACAGTTTGACGCCGGCTTCGAGCGCCCATGACGGGCGGGCGTTATTCTGGTCTGCGGGAGGCGAAGTTCGCCTTTTCGTTGGTTCGCGCGACGACGGCTGGTTTATGATCCACCGATCCGAGCGCTTAGGTGAAGAGCACTTCAAATTCGCAGCGCCCTCGATGTCTGTAATCGAGAAACACCTGATGGGAAGTTTTGGGCAATCGATCAGAACTAGTCGCGATCTGCCTCTAATACCTATGCCGAAATCTGTGGATGAAGTATCGGCCGGATTCTCCATAGAAACCCGGCAGTTCGACGGAGTAGAACGTCTCGCGTTAGTCGCGCCTGATGGGTCAGTCGTTGGCATAAGCAGCGGGGGTAAGATGCTCGCATCAGCATTGCTAATAGAATTGTCCATTTACTTGACCGCGACAATTGAGGACATAATGGCATCTTCTCTCGACCCTGAAGGCAAACCGCTTTTCAAGGTGAACCAGCGGTAATGAAGCCAGGAAAATGGAATACGAGTTCACTTATTCTTCTAGAGAGCATGATTATTGGCTCGGAATAGACCCAGCCTCGGGCCGGCACCTGCTAGGTATTCCGGTTTCGAATCCGATGGCTGATTACATCGAGTTTTATTGGATAGGCGATGGACAACACCAAAGCTTTCTTGAAAACCAAGGTTTAGCGATTGAGTTCGCGGAAGGCTGCCGCAGGCGTGAACACGACGACCTGCTCACTCATAAACCAGGAAAGTTTCGTGGAACTCCCAGGTAGGCCCGCACCGTGACCGAGGGGCAACGGCCGTTCTGACCCGTCGCCTCATAGCGCCTCCGCCGACCGCCCCTGCGCCCCGAGGGCGGATAGTGTTGAACCGTGAGTGCTCCCGGCGGCTCGGGCACCGTAGAACCCGGCCCCAACGCAGGACCCAGTCCGGCTGAACTGGAACTGGAGACGCTGGCGGCCAACGCCAGCGCCGACCGCGCGCTGGTCGACATCCAGACCGACGCCACCACCGGTCCAGAGCAGCCGCCGGTCGACCTGACCGCGGCCGCATTCTTCGACGTCGACAACACGCTCGTGCAGGGCTCGTCGCTGATTCATTTCGGCCGCGGCCTGGCCGCCCGCAAGTACTTCACCTATCGCGACGTGCTCGGGTTTGTTTACGCGCAAGCCAAGTTTCAGCTCATCGGACGGGAGAACAGTGACGACGTCGCCGCGGGCCGTCGCAAGGCCCTGGCCTTCATCGAAGGCCGACGCACCGAAGAATTGGAGAGACTCGGCGAAGAGGTCTTCGACGAAATCATCGCCGACAAGATCTGGACGGGCACCCGCGATCTGGCACAGATGCACCTTGATGCCGGCCAGCAGGTCTGGCTGGTCACCGCCACGCCGTATGAACTCGCCATCACCATCGCCCGCCGACTCGGCCTGACCGGTGCGCTCGGCACCGTCGCCGAATCGGTTGACGGCGTGTTCACCGGCAGGCTCGTCGGCGACATCCTGCACGGCCCCGGCAAAGCGCACGCGGTGCGCTCGCTGGCCATCCGGGAGGGGCTCAACCTCAAGCGCTGCACCGCCTACTCCGACAGCTACAACGACGTGCCGCTGCTCTCCCTGGTCGGGACGGCTGTCGCCATCAACCCCGACAGCCATCTGCGCGACCTGGCCCGCAAACGCGGCTGGGAAATCCGTGACTTCCGGACGGCACGCAAGGCCGCCCGGATCGGGGTGCCGTCGGCTCTGGCGCTGGGCGCAGCCGGTGGTGCGCTGGCCGCGGTCGCCTCTCGGCGGCAATCACGCTGATAAGCTGCGCCGCTGAGCACCCCTAAGAGTGGAGATCAGCGCATGGCAGTTCCCGAAGGCGCCAAAGAACTCATCGGAACGCACTACCGCTTCCCGGATTACTTCGACGTCGGACGCGAAAAGGTGCGCGAGTTCGCGCAGGCCGTCAAGGACGACCATCCGTCGCACTATTCCGAGGCGTCGGCCGCCGAAGCCGGCTACGACAGCACTGTGGCATCGCTCACCTTCGTTGCGGTCGCCGGACGGCGCGTTCAGCTGGACGTCTTCACCAAGTTCGACATCCCGATCAACCTCGCGCGGGTGCTGCACCGGGACCAGAAATTCGTCTACCACCGACCGATCAAGGCCGGCGACCGGCTGTTTTTCGATACCTACCTGGACAACGTCATCGAATCCCACGGCACTGTCATCGCCGAGATCCGCAGCGAGGTGACCGACGCCGACGCCAACCCGGTGATCACAAGCATCGTCACCATGCTCGGCGAGTCGTCAAACCCGGATACCGACACAGCCGCGACAATTGCCGCAATTGCATCCATCCGCGGCGGAGCCTAGTGTCGGCCGGGACCTTCTAGGGGGAGAGCCACACCAAATGAGTACCGATCTCACGCCGCACTTCGACGACGTCCAGTCGCACTACGACCTCTCAGACGACTTCTACCGGCTATTCCTGGACTCCAGCCAAACCTACAGCTGCGCGTACTTCGAGCGCGACGACATGACGCTGGAAGAGGCTCAGCTGGCCAAGATCGACCTGTCGCTGGGCAAGCTGGGCCTGCAGCCCGGAATGACGCTGCTCGACGTCGGCTGCGGCTGGGGCGCGACATTGCGCCGTGCCATCGAGCGCTACGACGTCAATGTGATCGGCCTGACATTGAGCAAGAACCAGGCCGCACATGCGCAGAAATCATTGGACGAGCCGGACAGCGCACGTTCCAAGCAGGTGCTGCTGGAAGGCTGGGAGCAGTTCCACGAACCGGTGGACCGAATCGTCTCCATCGGCGCGTTCGAGCACTTCGGCTTCGACCGCTACGACGACTTCTTCAAGATGGCGTTCACCTCACTGCCGGCCGGCGGCACGATGATGTTGCACACGATCGTGGTCCCCACGGTCGAGGAAATCCAGCAGCGTGAGATCAAGATCACGATGACGCTGGCACGGTTCGTCAAATTCATGATGGACGAAATCTTCCCCGGCGGTCGGCTGCCCGATGTGGCGCTTGTCGAAAAGCACGCGGAGCAGGCCGGGTTCGAGGTGGCCCGCGTGCAGTCGCTGCGGCTGCACTACGCCCGCACCCTGGAGATCTGGGCGGCAGCGCTGGAGGCGCGCAAGGACGAGGCCATCGCGATCCAGTCCGAAGAGGTCTACGAGCGCTACATGAGGTATCTGACCGGCTGCGCCGACCTGTTCAGCAAGGGCAACACCGACGTCTGCCAGTTCACTTTGGTCAAGCCGGCCGCGTAATCGCGGCTCAGGGCCTCAGCCGAAGAACATGTTGCGGCGCCCAGCCAGCAACTGATACAGCGTCTGCTGGATGGTCTCGCGCACCTGGTCGGTCAGCTCGAAGGTGACCATGGGGTCGTCGGCGTCGGCGGCAGCGTAGTGCGCGGTCGGGATCTGTTCGCCAAAGGCGATGCGCCACTTCGACGGCAGCGGCACCAGCCCGGCCGGACCGGCCAACGGGAACAGCGGGGTGATCGGGAAGTAGGGCAGACCGAGCAGTCGGGCCAACAGCCTGACGTCGGCCAGCATCGGGTAGATCTCCTCGGAGCCGATGATCGAGCATGGCACGATCGGCGCCTTGGTCCGCAGTGCCGCTGCCACGAAGCCGCCGCGGCCGAACCGCTGCAGCTTGTAGCGGTCCTTGAAGCGCTTGCCCAGCCCCTTGTATCCCTCGGGGAACACCGCGGTCAGTTCCCCGGAGGCCAGCAGCCGGTGGGCGTCGGCGCTGCACGCCATGGTGTGCCCGGCCTTGCGTGCGGCCTCCCCGATCATCGGCAGGTCGAACACCATGTCGGCGGCGAGCAGCCGCAGGTCCCGATGAGCCGGATGCTCGTCGTGAACAGCCACCGACGCCATCAGCCCGTCGAACGGCAGCACGCCCGCATGGTTGGCCACCACCAACGCCGCGCCGGTCTCGGGCAGATTCTCGACACCGCTGACCTCGACCCGGAACCACGACTTGAAGAAGAACCTCAGCAGCGGCCGCACGATCGCGTCGTTGAAATGCGGATCGAAGCCGAACTCGTCAACGCTGTAGTCGCCGGTAAGGCGGAGCCGCAGAAATTCGGCGACGGCGCTGACCTTGTGCGCCAACTCGTTCCCGGACTCCTGGGTTTCGGATTTGCCGCCGGCAGCACGCCGGTGCTGGTCGATCTCGCGAACGACGGCAGCGATCTGATCGGACGAAGCCCGGCTGCCGGATTCGGAGAGCAGCGAGGGATGTTGACGAGAGGCTTGGGTGCGGTGGTCGGCGCGACGCTGCGCCGCTGCACGACTTGAATTCGTATGCAGCGGAATAACTTTCGCCTTAGAATCGCCCGCCATTAAGTTAACCTCCCCCCACCCTTAGTTGATTTTGGTTCGGCCACCAAAGCGCTGCGCTGCTGCCACGGCCCGACCTTCAATCGAGCGTACCCACTCCGGGTCGAGAATGGGAGTCAAACCTCGGCCGCGTACATAATCGTCAAAAGCCTCCGCAGTCGACCACTTGGGATGGTATCCGAGTTCCTGTCGCATCCTGGTCGTGTCCATCACTCGGCCGTAGCTCAGGTAGTCGAGTTGCTCACGGCTGATCTCGGTGTAGTGGTTAGCTCGCCGGAGCGAATCCAGCGCCCACAGCCCGAATCCGGGCACCGGCAAAGGGACTCGGCCTGCCCGCCGGATCGCCTGCGACAGCATGATGACGCCGCTGCCGCCGATGTTGAAGGTGCCCGCCTTGCCGGCCATCACGGCGCGCTCCAGGGCGCCCAGCCCGTCCTGCTCGTGCAGCAGTTGCAGGCGCGCGTCGCGGCCGAGCACCGTCGGGACCAGCGGCCCGGCCAGGTATCGCGACAGCGTGGTGTCCATCGCCGGACCGATCATGTTGGCCAGCCGCAGAATCGTCACCGCGATATCGGGCCGGCGGCGGCCGAGCCCGCGCGTATATCCCTCGATGTCAAGGCTGTCTTTGGGAAAGCCCTCGCGGAACGGACGACGGCTGCTGCTGTCTTCGGTGAACATCACCGGATCGTGCGGATTGGACCCGTAGACCTCAGACGTCGACTTGAGCACCACTCGACGCACCGACGGCGCATTCTGGCAAGCCGCGAACAGCTGCATCGCGCCCAGCACGTTGATTTCTTTCAACGCTGCGCCGCCACCGGACCTCGGCGCGAACGAGGCCGCCGCGGCGTGCACCACGGTGTCGACGTCGCCGTTTCGAATCACCTTGGCGACAAAGGGGTTGCGGATGTCTGCGCGGACGAACTCGGCCCGGCCCATCCGGCGAAGCATGTCCTTGCTGGGCGCGACCGCATCGACGGCGATGACCCGATTGATCAACGGGTTCTGGGCGAGCCGGGCGGTCAGGTAGCCGCCCAGGAACCGGCAGGCACCGGTCACCAGCACGACTTTGGGGTAATGCACGGAATCATCGGTGTTGCTGCCAGTGCCACTGGTACGGGTGCCCGTTCCGGTGCCTGGTTCACCGCCCGATGAATCCACGTTGCTAGCCTAGCGACCTCTCAGCTGCGGCGGCCTGAGGCGCGAGCCGCGCCAGCCGTTGGCAGAAGTTACTTTCCGAGTTTTCTGCGCTGCACCCGAGTACGGCGAAGCAGCTTGCGGTGCTTCTTCTTCGACATCCGTTTGCGCCGCTTTTTGATTACTGAACCCATAACTCCGCTATCTGTGTGGCGGCCCGAGTCCGCCATGGCCCGACCGTGTGCAATAACCCGCACACTCTACCCGCCAGCGTCCGTCGAACACCAAAAGGCACCGGTGGGCCGATACGGCCCACACCGGCGGCATCCAACGAACTGGCGAGTGTGCTTACCGAGGGCGAGCGTCACCTCCGAGCGACGACCGGCCCTCACCCGGCTAGCCGGCGTCGAAGTAGGAGCTCTCCAGCATGTCGTGCACGGCCTTGGCGTGCACACGGAAGGATCGCCCCACCCGGACTGCAGGCAGCTCACCGTTGTGAACCAGCCGGTAGACCGTCATTTTGCTCACTCGCATCAGCGCTGCCACTTCGGCCACAGTCAGGAATTGCGTCCGGGGCGGCTGGCTGTCTGCGGAAGCAGTATCACGTCCCGATTTACCGCCAGCCGAATCCCGCGCCGATGGCCCGTTCATTGACGTCATCGCAACCCAATCAGTCAGGCATCTGCAGTCCCAGCGGCTTCCCCTCCGCTGACACCCACAGGTGCTTACCAAGAGGAGAATAGCGGGACTAGTGGGGTTAGTGCGACGGGTGGTGGCAAATAAATAAAATTCTATAAATTACTCTGATGTAATTCTTAGCTGCTCAGAGCGGGTTTTTGCGGCCCGCACCGCCTCATAAACCGCCGCCCGCAAACCACGGCCCTCCAGTTCCCGCAGCGCAGCAGCGGTCGTTCCGCCCGGCGAGGTCACAATCGCGCGCAGCCGCGCAGCGGTGGTGTCCAGCGACAGGTCCGACGACGTCTCACCGGGCGCTCCGCGGTCCTGCTCCATTCGGTCCAGCAACATCGCCGCCGACCCGGCGATCGTCTGGGCGACCAGCTCGGTGGAAACCGAGCGGCTTAGCCCGACGCCGACGGCGGCGTCCACCAATGCCTCGACCATCAGGAAGAAATACGCCGGACCGGAACCGGACACCGCCGTCACCGCGTCCAGGTGTTCCTCGGGCACCGTCAGGACAGCGCCGACCGAGTCGAACAGCGCGGCGACCTCTTTGAGCTGCTCGTTGGTCGCGAACCGGCCCTTGGCCATGGCGCTGATCCCGGCACCGACCAGCGCCGGCGCGTTCGGCATCACCCGGACCACCGGCGTCCCGGCCGTCAGCTTGGATTCCAGGAAGGTGGTGGTGACCCCTGCCGCGACGGTGATCAACACCTGCTCGGGGACGTCGTCGCTGGATTCGGCGGCCAGCTGTGAGATCTCGGCGACCACGGATGAGACATCCGAGGGTTTGACCGCAATGATGACGAACGTCGCGTTTTCCACCGCGTCACGTACCGACGTCACCAGCACCGAATACGTCTCGGCGAGGTATCGCGCGCGGTCGGGCATCCGCTCGGCAACCACCAGGTCCTTGACTTGGCGTCCGGCCCGCAGCAAGCCCGATAGCAGGGCTTCACCGATGCTGCCCCCACCGACGATCGCGATTCTCGCCATGCCGCTCAGCATGGCAGACCGCGACGGGTTTCGGGATAAGCAGGCGGCCCGGCGACTACCGCGCCGCAGGCACGATGGCCAACTGGCGGGCCTGCACCACGATGCGGCCCTCGCAGTCGACAACGGTGTGGTCCTCGTCGAACCAGTCCTGCCCGATCTGCATGCAGGTGCAGACCACCCGCAACCAGCCGTCCGCCGGCAATGCGCGCAAGTAGGCGGTGAGCTGGACGGTCGGCGCCCAGCCGGTGCGGTTCACGGTAAAAGTCACCGGCGCCGACACATCTCCACACATCAGCGCGAACAGCACGTCAGGCGCCAAGCCACGCGGCCGCACCCACATCTGGATCACCGGTGGCCGGCCGTCAGTGGGCCCCAGCGTCGAGACCCGCGGCCGCACATCGCAGCCGTCGGCCAGGTGCACCAGCCCGGCCAGCGGGTGGCCGGGGCCAATCGGAGCGACATCGTCCGGCGGCTCAGGGGCCATCAGGCCCACCGCCGGATTGGCCGACAACAGCGGTGGCGCCAGGTGTTCGGGCTCGCCGAGTGTGACCACGGCGTGCACGGCTGCGCGATCACCCTGCATGAGCTCGACGTCCACCACGCTGATCCGGCGCCCGCGCTTACGGATCGAGGTCAACATCCGCATCGGACCGGGGTCGGGCGCCCACAGGAAGCTGCCCGAGACCGCCACCGGTTCGACGGCGCCACCATGAGCCGTACGCGCGGCGTTGGCGCACAACGCGAGCATCGCCCCGCCGTGGACCTTGGGCCCGATAGTCCAGTGCTTGTTCAACTCGCCGGCGTAGACACCGGGGTCGACCTCGCGCAGCGCCATCGCAGTGCTGAATAACGCGGTCATGTACTCCTGCAGTTCCTTTGGGCGTCAGCGCAGCAGGTGCGTGCGGGCGAATTGCAATGACTCGGCCAACATGGCCTCGCGCTCATGAGTTGAGCGCGCTCCGGACGTGGACACCTCCAGCACGACATGGCCGGCGAAGTCGCCGCCGGCCAACATTTCGCACACCTCGACCACCGGCTGGGTACCGTGGCCCGGCGCCAGATGCTCGTCGGCCGGCAGCCCGCTCCCGTCGCACAGGTGCAGGTGCACCAGACCCGAACCCATCCGGCGCGCCATGTCCAGCGCATCGGTGCCCGCCGTCGCGGTGTGCGACAGATCCAGCGTGTAGTGCGCGTGGTTGCCGTCCAGCGGATCGTAGGAGGGCGCGAACGCCGAGATCCCCGGCCCGGGGCCGCCGCCGCGCTTACGCATCCGTTCCTTCAACTGCTCGGCGCGGAAGAACCGGTCCGTCCGGAACGGGAACATGTTCTCCACGGCCACCAGCACGTCGCTGGATGCCTCCAACTCAGCGACCTGCTCGGTAAACCCGTCGACGTAACGCCGTTGCCAGCGGAACGGCGGATGCACGACGACGGCTTGGGCGCCGAGCTTCTCGGCGGCCCGCACGCTGCGATCCAGCTTGGGAATCGGGTTGGCGCCCCACACCCGCTGCGAGATCAGCAGGCACGGCGCGTGCACCGACAGCACCGGCATCCGGTAACGCCGCGACAGCTTGGCCACCGCGCCGATGTCCTGGCTGACCGACTCGCCCCACACCATCAGCTCGACCCCGTCGTAGCCGAGCTCGGCCGCATACTCGAAAGCGGCCTCGGTCTTCATCGGATAGACCGAGGCCGTCGATAGACCGACCTTGATGGCTGGGCGCACGCTTCTGTTGGGCGGCTAGCCGGATTGCAATAACGCTAACGGCCCGAGCGTGACCAGCGCCCCTACCGCCACCGCGATCAACGTGCTGGCGATGTCCTCGGTTTTGCGGACCACGCGAACGCCGACCACCAGGCCGAGAATGACGAGCACCGAAAGCACCAGCGCGACGATGTTGTTCCACCGCCACAGCTGGTCGAACGCGATGAACAGCCCGGCGCCGAATCCAACAGCCAGAATCGACTGCAGGACAACCATTCCGCCGGCCTGCATCGTCTCGCTCCGCGACCAGGTGGCGGAATCCGCGCGCTCACCGTGCAGATCGTCGGCGAGATGATCATCCTCCGGGTAGTCCTCCTCACCGGGGGCGTGGGCGATGTCGCGGTAGCCCGTGTGCGACTCGACGTCATCAGCGGCGTCCTTGCCCCGCGACCGACCGGCAAACGAACGCAGGTAGGAGCGCACGTAGGCGGAGTCTTCGTTCTCCAATTCGGCGTCGCGCACGTCGGTGTCCATCACGTCCACCGACATCCCGGCATAGTCCTCCAGCGGGTCCGGGTTCATCCCCTCGGCGCCGGATCGCTCCGCAGACTGGTCTTCTCCACGGCCGACTTGGGCGACCGGGACGTTGTCGCGCGACGGCAGCGGATACGGACTGCGCTCGGGGCGCGATTCCCGCGACTCGGCCCGTGATTCACGCGGACGAGGCGGCGGGGATTCCGGCCACCGCGGCTCGGGTTCGGACCAGTACGGCGACTTTTCGCCCGCCTCGTCGGAAACCGACTCGTCGAGCCGAGCCGACCCGTTGGCGTGCGGCTCATGCGATTCGGGACCGGGCTGGCCGATCGCTTCGGGGTCGATGGCGTCATCGATGACGGGGATTTCACCGGTCAGCTCGGCGACGGTCACCGCGTCGGAGTTGCCGCGGCGACGGCGACGGCGATTGGGGACCGGCGCACCGATCGTGCCGTTCTTCGCCAGCAATTCGGCGACCGAGATCGGTCTGGCACTCGCGTCGTGTGGTTCGGTCATCGTGTGTCGCCTCTCGATCGGTCACCCGCATTCCGATCAACCCGCTGGCTACCAGCATCCCGCACTGAAGTCTCGACAAGGGCGGTTCCGTCAGCCTCGCTATCGAGTTTGCGCAAAATGAGGCCTTCCCGTAGCGCCCACGGGCAAATGTCCACCGTTTCTATCGACAGCGCTCGCATGCTCGCCTCGGCGACCAGAGCTCCTGCCACGATCTGCGGCGCTCGCTCGGCGCTCACTCCTTCCAGTTCTGCACGGTCAGCGGTCGTCATCCTAGAGATGAAAGATATGAGTTGTCTGAGGCCATTGGCGGTCAGCGTCCTCTTCGCGCGCGGTCCCGCGGCAGACGGCGCCGCACCGGTGAGCCGGGCCAATGAGCGGAAAGTCTTCGACGTTGCCACCGCAAGATCGGGGCTGCCGGCGTCCAGCATTTTGGCGCTGGCGTCAGCCAGTTCGGAGTCCAGCCAGTCACGCAGCATCGCGACCCGGCGCCGGCCGGGGGGATCGTCTTTGAGCCATTCGCGGGTCAGACGCCCGGCGCCCAGCGGCAGCGACATCGCGACTTCGGGTTCCTCGTCGACGCCGTTGGACAGCTCCAGCGAGCCGCCGCCGATGTCGAGGTTGATGATCCGGCCCGCGCTCCAGCCATACCAGCGACGCACCGCCAAGAAGGTCAGCCGCGACTCGTCGACACCTCGCAGCACTTGCAGCTGGACTCCGGTCTCTTTGCGGACCCGGGACAGCAGATCCTCGGAGTTCTTGGCGTCGCGGACCGCCGATGTGGCGAACGCCATCAGTTCGGAGCAGCCCGAGCTGTCCGCGATCTTTTCGAACTCGTCGATCGTCTCGATCAGCTTGTCGGCGCCGCGCCGGGTGATCTTGCCCGAGTTGTCGATCGACTCGGCTAGCCGCAGGGTGGCCTTGGTCGAACTCATCGGCGTCGGATGTCCACCGCGGCGGGCGTCCACTACTAGCAGATTGACCGTGTTGCTGCCCACGTCCAGCACTCCTAATCGCACGAAACACAACTTAGCCCTGCAACGCTGCGGGGTTGGATTGGACTACCGTGAAAACTGTGGCAAGTTCGCAGCCAAATCATCCCGGTGAAGTCGAATTGGACTTCGCGCGCGAATGGGTGGAGTTCTACGACCCGGACAATCCCGAGCATCTGATTGCCGCGGATCTGACTTGGCTGCTGTCCCGCTGGACGTGCGTGTTCGGCACCCCGGCTTGCCAGGGCACCGTAGAAGGGCGTCCCGATGACGGATGTTGCTCGCACGGCGCGTTTTTATCCGACGACGACGACCGCGCCCGGCTGGACGACGCTGTGTCCAAACTCACCGACGCCGACTGGCAGTTCCGCGAAAAGGGCTTGAGCCGCAAGGGCTACCTCGAACTCGACGAGCATGAGGGCGAAGAGCAGTTCCGCACCCGCAAACACAAAGGCGCGTGCATCTTCCTTAACCGGCCCGAGTTTCATGCCGGCCCGGGCTGCGCGCTACACAGCAAAGCGCTGAAACTCGGCGTGGCACCGCTGACGATGAAGCCCGACGTCTGCTGGCAGTTGCCGATCCGCCGCAGCCAGGAATGGGTGACCCGCCCGGACGGCACGGAAATCCTGAAGACCACCGTCACCGAGTACGACCGCCGTGGCTGGGGCGCCGGCGGCGCCGACCTGCACTGGTACTGCACCGGTGATCCGGCCGCCCATGTCGGCACCGAGCAGGTGTGGGTGAGCCTGGGACCCGAGCTCACCGAGCTTCTCGGCGAGAAGGCCTACGCCGAGCTGGCTGCAATGTGCAAGCGGCGCAGCGCATTAGGGCTCATCGCTGTGCACCCCGCGACGCGGGCCGCCGAATAAACGAGGACCTGCGGGCAGCTGCCACGCCACGTTGGCGCGGCCAGCCCGGGCGCCTGGAAGTCTGGTATGCGACCCTGTCGGATCCAGCGACAGGTGCCGGGCTCTGGGTCCATTACGAGACAGTGTCGCCGACGTCGGGCGGCTCAAAGGGTCCCTATGCGCACGGCTGGGCGAGCTGGTTCCCCGCCGACGGTCCACCGCACACCGAGCGTTTCGGTCCCGAGCCCGCCGCCCCGGCCGCCGGGCCGATCTGGCTGAACGTTGCCGACGCTCGAATCGCCTTCGCAGAACTGACCGGACGAGCCGGGTCACTGGCTTGGGACCTGAACTGGACCGACAGCGGTGCGCCGCTGTGGACCTTCCCGCGCCCGGCGTGGGAACGCGAACTACTCCCAGGTGCGCAGGTGGTGCTCGCCCCGACGGCAGAGTTCACCGGCTCGCTCAATACCGGCGACACCGCCCACCGCATCGACCGGTGGCGGGGCGGAGTGGCCCACATCTACGGGCACGGCAACGCCAGGCGCTGGGGGTGGATCCACGCCGACCTCGGCGACGGCGACGTCCTGGAGGTGGTCACCGCGGTGTCGCGCAAAGCAGCCTTGCGCAAACTCCCGCCGATGGCGTTCGTTCGGTTCCGTATCGACGGAAAGGATTGGCCCGCAGGCATTTTACCTTCGCTGCGGGTGCGGACCAAGTTAGGCCTGCGGCAGTGGCAGCTGGAAGGGCATATCGGCCGTCGTCGAGTGCTGATCCGCGTCGACCAGCCTGCCGGACGCTGCGTCAGCCTGGGCTATACCGATCCTGACGGCGCTGCCGCGGTATGCACCAACACGGAGCAAGCCAATGTTCACGTCGAGGTCGGCGACCGCCGCTGGTCGGTGATCGGCACCGGCCACACAGAGGTCGGCTTGCGACCGGCAGCCAACTAGCGTCAGCTCTCCAGCTTGTAGCCCAGGCCGCGCACCGTCACCAGGTGTATCGGATTGGCCGGGTCCGACTCGATTTTCGAGCGCAGGCGCTTGACGTGCACGTCGAGTGTCTTGGTGTCGCCGACGTAGTCGGCCCCCCACACGCGATCGATCAGCTGACCGCGAGTCAGCACCCGGCCGCTGTTGCGCATCAAGTACTCCAGCAGGTCAAACTCCTTGAGTGGCAACGTAATTGCCTCACCGTTGACCGATACGACGTGGCGGTCGACATCCATTCGCACCGGGCCGGATTCCAGCACGCCGTCGGTAACCTCGGAGTCGTCGTCGCCGCGGCGCCGCAGCACCGCACGGATCCGCGCAATCAGCTCACGTGCCGAATATGGTTTTGTCACATAGTCATCGGCGCCCAGCTCCAGGCCGACGACCTTGTCGATCTCCGAGTCACGCGCGGTCACCATGATGACCGGCACGCTGGATCGGGATCGCAGTTGCTTGCACACATCGGTGCCAGACATCCCCGGCAGCATCAGATCGAGCAGCACGATGTCAGCGCCGGCCCGGTCGAATTCGGCGAGCGCGGACGGGCCGTCGGTCACCACGGTGGCCTCGAAGCCCTCTTTGCGTAGCAGAAACGCCAGCGGATCAGCCAGCGATTCTTCGTCCTCCACGATCAGGACACTCGTCATCGGCGTAGTTCTTCCTCTCGTTGGGGCTCTCGTTGGGGCATCTTGGGCCGGATTTCGCGCTCGGGCGGTTTGTCGGTCCGTTCGAACTCGGCGTCATAGGCCGGGATGGACAAGGTGAACGTCGATCCCGTTCCCAGCTGGCTCCACAACCCGATCATGCCGTTGTGATTGGCCGCGACGTGCTTGACGATGGCAAGGCCGAGTCCGGTGCCGCCGGTGGCCCGCGAGCGCGCCTTGTCGGTGCGGAAGAACCGTTCGAAGACCCGCTCCTGGTCCTTGCGGGCGATCCCGATGCCCCGGTCGGTGACGCTGATCTCGATGTACTCGCCGCGGCGACGGCGGCTGATGGACACCTGCGAACCGCGTGGTGAATACGCGATCGCATTGGACACCAGGTTGGCCAGCGCGGTGACCAGCAGGGCCTGTTCACCCAACATCCGCAGGCCGCTCGGTTCGTCGGTACAGACCGTGATATCAGAGTTGTCAGCCGGCACCTTGTGCCGTGAAATCGCTTCGGATACAACGGTATCGACGTCGACGGCGCCCATATCCGGCAGCCGCTCCGCGCCCTGCAGCCGGGACAGCTCGATCAGCTCGCTGACCATGTCCCCCAGTCGGTTGGCCTCGACCAGCACCTTCTCGCCGAACCGCCGCACGGTCTCCGGGTCGTCCGCGGATGCCAGCAGGGCCTCCGCGAGCACCGCCATCGCGCCCACTGGCGTCTTGAGCTCATGGCTGACGTTGGCCACGAAGTCGCGCCGGGTGGCCTCCATCCGCGCGTATTCGGAGTGGTCATAGACGAAGACCACGGCGAACCGGCGGTCCTCCTCGCTCAGCAGCCGGGCCTGTCCGTGCACCGACAGGCCCGCTCGTCCAGGGACCAGCCGCTTGCCCGGCAGCAGATCGAATTCGACGTCAGCGCCGTCGCCCAGGGTCTGGCGTGCCGCCTTCCAGGCCTCGTCGTCAAGCTGCCGCTCGCGCACCAGGCCGAGCTCTTTGGCCCGGCCGTTGTGGTAGACGACGTCGCGGTGACGGTCCACGACCGCGGTGCCCAGCGGCATCAACGCAACAATGCGCTCCAACATTTGTGCGACGGTGATCCCGGCGGCTTCGACGGCCACCCGCTGGCGTCGCTCCAGCGCCCGCGGCGCCAGCCGCGAGCCCATGGCGACACCGACGGCCAGTGCCACGAGGAACAACCCCCCGGCCAGTGACAGGGCCGAGAACACAGTCACATAAAAATCCTACAAACCGGGTGAACGCCAACCCAGCAGCGCAAGGCCAAAATCGGACATGTCACACGCAACAAGACAGGTGTTCGACGGCTGTTCACGTCACGTTTGCCCTTCTGCCAGGAATAACGGGCTAGCGGGCGCCTTGGCTGGCCACCGCGGCCGCGCCCGCGGCAGCGGCTTCGGGGTCGAGATAGCTGCCGCCGACGACGGCGGGCCGCATATCGGCGTCCAGGTCGTAGCGCAGCGGAATGCCGGTGGGGATGTTCAATGCGACCACGTCCTCGTCGGACATGCCATCCAGGTACTTGACCAGGGCGCGCAGCGAGTTGCCGTGCGCGGCGATCAGGACCGTCTTGCCGACCCGCAGATCCGGAACGATGACGTCGGTGAAGTACGGCAAGAACCGGGCCACCACGTCGGCCAGGCATTCGGTCAGCGGGCCGCCGCCGATGTCGGCGTAGCGGGGGTCGGTGTCCTGGCTGAACTGGCTGCCCTTCTCGATCGGCGGCGGCGGGGTGTCGTAGCTGCGTCGCCAGGTCATGAACTGCTCGTCGCCGTAGCGTTCTCTGATCTCGGCCTTGTCCAGTCCCTGCAGCGCGCCGTAGTGGCGTTCGTTCAGCCGCCAGCTGCGCCGCACCGGAATCCACAGCCGGTCAGCGGTATCCAGTGCCAGGTGCGCGGTGGTGATGGCCCGTCGCAGCAGCGAGGTGTACAGGACGTCGGGCAGCAGATTGTGCTCGGCGATCAGTTCGCCACTGCGCACCGCCTCGCCGCGGCCCTTGTCGGTCAGGTCGACGTCGACCCAGCCGGTGAACTGATTACTCGCGTTCCATTCGCTCTCGCCGTGGCGAAGCAACACCAGCGTGGCGACCGGGTTCCCCATGGTGGAAGTCTCTCACCCCTCCCCGGGTGAGGTGAGTCACACAAGGCCCGACGCCCGCTGATACAGGTATACAGTCATGCCGTAATCGAGTATCAACGCTGTTAGCCGAGGAGGATCCGATGAGCGAGAAGACCACGTGCATAGTCGTCGGCGGCGGTCCCGCCGGAATGGTGGCGGCATTACTGCTGGCTCGCGGGGGCGTGGAAGTCACCGTGCTGGAGAAGCATGCGGACTTCCTCCGGGATTTCCGGGGCGACACGGTGCATCCCTCGACGCTGCGGTTACTCGACGAACTCGGCCTTTTCGAGCAGTTTGACGCGCTGCCGCACACCAAGCTCGAGGGCTGGGGCGTCGACCTGCCCGACGGCCGTAAAGCGCCCGTCATCGACTTCACTCGGTTGCGCTTACCGCACCGCTACATCGCCATGGTGCCGCAGTGGGATCTGCTCGATCTGCTGGCCGAGGCCGGGCGGCAAGAGTCGACGTTCACCCTGCGGATGAGCCACGACGTCACCGGGCTGCTGTACGAGTCGGGCCGGGTGGTCGGCGTGCGCTACGACAGCCCCGACGGGCCTGGTGAACTGCGCGCCGACCTCACGATCGCCTGCGACGGGCGCTGGTCGCTATGCCGGCGCGAGGGCGGGCTGGTCCCGCGTGAATACCCGGTCGACGCCGACATCTGGTGGTTCCGGCTGCCGCCCGCCGATGGCGTCGGAGACACGTTATTGCCCCGATTCAAAGACGGGTTGTTCCTTGGGGTCATCCCGCGCCAGGGGTATCTGCAGACCGGCTACTTCCTCCATAAGGGCGCCGACGCCCAACTGCGGGCCCGCGGGATCGAGGCGCTGCGCCGAGACATCGTCACCGCCATTCCCGAGCTGTCCGAGGCCGTTAACGGCCTGGAATCGATGGACGACGTCAAGCTTTTGGAGATCCGGCTCAACCGGCTGCGCCGCTGGTACAGGAACGGGCTGCTGTGCATCGGCGATGCCGCGCACGCCATGTCCCCGGCCGGCGGGGTCGGCATCAACCTCGCCGTCCAGGACGCGGTGGCTGCGGCGAGGCTGCTCGCGGCACCGCTGCGCGATCACCGCGTCACCGCAAAGGACTTGGCTGCTGTCCAGCGCCGCCGCGAGTTCCCCACGGCGGTCATCCAGACGTTGCAACGCTTTCTGCACGCGACGATGGCGCGGGCGATCGATTCCGGCAAGACGCCAGCTCCCAACAAGCTGATGCGCGTCCTGGCTCGCTTTCCGCAGCTGTCCGCGATCCCCGCTTACCTGATGGGGGTCGGTGTCAGGCCTGAGCACGCTCCGGAGTTCGCCCGCCGGGCGCCACAACCGGTCTCGTCAAACCCTAGCGAAAAGGGTTGATGCTCATGGCATCTCCTGTGTCAACGGTCAACGAGGTGCCCGCCGATGTGGTGGCGGCCGCACTGCGTGCCGCCGAGAATCTCGGCAGAGATGTCGCCGACGTTCCGCTGATTGCGATAGCACGCGAGGCCGGGATGTCGCGCAGCACGCTGATCCGCCGGTTGAACGGCTCCCGGCAGCCGTTGGACGACGCCGTGCGCGCCGCCGGAGTGGAGCCCGGCGGCCGGCCGCCGGTGCGCGAACGTGCGGTGCTGGCGGCGGCGTCGCTGATCAGCGACCGCGGCCTGGGAGCGGTGACATTGGAAGCGGTTGCAGTGCAAGCGGATTGCTCGGTGCACAGCCTGTATGCGGTGTTTGGCGGCCGTGATGAGTTGCTGCGCAAGGTCTTTGACCGCTACGGCCCGATCCTCGACCTCGACGAGGCGGTCTCCGACCCGGATGCCGAGCTCGCTGAAACGGTGCATCGGGTCTACCGGGTACTGGCCGAGGCGTTCAGCCGCGAACCGCGAGTGGCGCCGGCGATGCTGGCCGAAGGGCTGGCGCGGCCGACCTCACCCGCGGTGCAAGCGCTTTTGCAGTACCACGTGCCGCGCATGCTGGCCGGTGTGGGCCAGTGGCTGGCGGGCGAAATCACCGCGGGGCGTATCCGAGATCTACCGCTGCCGTTGCTCATTCAGCAGATGCTCGCGCCGATCGGCGTGCACACCATGGTTCGGCCGGCCGTCGAACAAATCCCCGAGGTCGAGCTGCCGGAGTTGGACCAGGCGTGCGTGGTGTTCGCCGATGCGTTCCTGCGCGCGGTTGCGACTTAGCCGTCGTCGTCGTCGATCAGGTGCGCGAACGCCTCCAGGTTCTTCAGCGACTCTCCGCGGGAGACCCGCCACTCCCATTCCTTTTGGATCGACGACCGAAAGCCCAACTCCAGCAACGTGTTGAAGTCGGTATCCACCGCTTCGAGCACCTGCCCGAGGACCCGATCGATCTCGGCGGCGTCCACCGATGGCAACGACATCCGGCCCACCAGGTAGATGTCGCCGACGTTGTCCAACGTGTAGGCCACGCCGTACAGCCGGCGATTGCGCTTGAGCAGAAAGCGGTAGACGCCCTCGTGGTTTTCGTCGGGCTTGCGGCAGACAAACGCCTCGACGCGCACCGAGTGCTCGCCGATGCTCAGGATGGTGTTGGTCTTGAGCTTGCGCTCGCCGGGTAGCTCCACGATCAGTCCCGGCAACCCACCTTGCGCACCGGGATGCCGCGAATATGTCAGATCGCTGGCATCCAGCGTGTCCTCGATCAGCTGCTGGACGTGAGACACCGGCGGCGCGTCGCGATCTCCGGTGCGCGTCATGCCCAGGCCTCCTTTCGCGATGTCCGTCGTCGTGCCCGGCGCGCCGAGGCCAGGTCGGGCAGCGAGCGGCGGGCGGCGGTGAACTCGCCGATCGCGCGCCGGTAGCTCGCCAGCAGCGCATCGACGGTGTTGTCCCAGGAGAACGTCGCCGCGTGCTCGACCGCCGCGCGGCGCATCGGCCAGGCCCGCGGCCCGCCGCCGAGCCGCAGCATCTCGTCGATGGCCTGCACCCACCGGTCGACGTCGTGACCGGCCACCAGCGTGCCGCTGACCCCGTCGCGCACCGCCACCGGCAACCCGCCGACCGCGGCCGCCACCACCGGTGTCCCACACGCCTGGGCCTCCAGTGCGACCAGACCGAACGACTCCGAATAGCTGGGCACCGCAACCAGATCGACGGCACGGAACAATCGGGCCAGGTCTTCCCGCGACTGCGGGGGCAAAAACGTCACCCGGGCAGAGATACCCCATTCGTCGGCAAGCCGAACCAGGCCGTCCGGGGCGGCAAGTCCGGTGCCCGACGGTCCGCCGGCGACCACGACGTGCACCCGCGGCAGCTTGGCCGCCGCGCGCAGCAAGACATCGGGCCCCTTCAGCGGTTGAATCCGCCCGACGAACGCCACCAACTCCGCGTCGGCCGGCAGCCCCAACCTGGCCCTGGCGGCGTTGCGGTCACCGGGCCGGAACACATCCAGGTCGACACCGGGGTGGGCGACGTCGATCCGGGCCGGGTCGGCGTGATGTAACGAAACCAATTGTGTGGCTTCGTCTTCGGTGTTAACGATCAACCGGTCGGCCTCGTCGACGACCTGCTGCTCGCCGACGGTGCGCAGCGGCGGCTCGGGTGTGTCACCTTCGGCCAGCGCGGCATTCTTCACCGCGGCAAGGGTGTGCGCGGTGTGCACCAACGGCACCGACCAGCGGTCACGCGCCAGCCAGCCGACCTGACCGGACAGCCAATAGTGCGAGTGCACGATGTCGTAATAGCCCGGCTCGTGGGCGGCTTCGGCGCGCAGCACCCCCGCGGCGAACGCACACAGTTGCGTCGGCAGGTCGTATTTGTCCAGGCCTTCGAACGGCCCCGCCACCACATTGCGCACCAGCACACCGGGTGCCACCCGCACGATAGGCGGATCGGTGGACGCGGTCGCCCGGGTGAAGATCTCCACCTCGACGCCCCGACGAGCAAGATGAAGCGCGCTCTGCAGCACGTAAACGTTCATCCCACCGGCATCCCCGATGCCCGGCTGGGCCAGCGGCGACGTGTGCACCGCCAGCACCGCGACGCGACGCGGATCGGTCAGCTCGGAGGCGTCCGGCCGGGACAAGTCAGTGTGGCCCACAACGTCATCTTTGCAGGACCGCTCCATGTGCCCCGAAGACGCAGGTCAGGCGGGTGTCTCGGTGGCAAGGGGCAGCGCGACCACCGGCGGTTGGGCGCGGCGCATGGCAGCCAGCGGATCGGCGTACAGCCCGGCCAGCGACACGATGCCGGCCCCGGCCTCCTGGACCCGGTTGCCGAAAGCGGTGACCCGGATGTCGCGCCGCGGCAACACCGAGCGTGCGGCGAACGCGGCCTCCACGTGCTCCATGCCCTCCGGATATTCGGTGAACGCCTGCCCGCCGACCACCAGGTCGTCGGGATTGAGCAGATCGCGCAGCAACGCGACCGCTTCACCGAGCACCCTGGCCCGCTCCGCGAGCAGGTCCTGGGCCGGCTGGTTGCCATTGCGGGCGGCGCGCAGCAGTTCGGTGACCGTGGCGCCGGGCCCACCGTTGCGGGCCGGCAGGATGCGCGTCCGGTGGGCCGCGGCGAGTACGGCCTCGTCGCTGACCGTGGACTCCAACAGCCCGGACCCGCCGAGCAGCTCCGATTGCGCCGGCAAGTTCGCGATGGTGCCCGGTCCGCTGGCCGGGCTGTGCACCCGGCCGCCGATCGACAGCGCATAGCCCACGGTCTCGCGCGCGTAGACGTACAAGCTGGTGGTCGACTTGGGCGCAAACCGCCGCATGCCGAGCAGCAGCTCCGCCGCGGCCATCGCGTCGACGTGGCAGGCCACCGACACCGGCAGATCCAGCGCCTCGGCGAACACCGGTCCGACCGGTGCGTCGCGCCAGCCCAACCGGCCATGGTCGACGTGCCCGCCGGCGCCGTCGACGATGCCACCGATTGCCACCCCGACCCAGAGCGCGCGCCGTCGGTGCCAGCGCCTCAGGTAGCGGCGGGCGCCGTCGGCCAACGAGGCCAGCGCAGGCCCCTGAGCACTCCGCGGTGTCGGGGTCTCGACGGCGTCCAGGGTGCGGCCGAACAGGTCGGTGGCCACGATGCTGGTCGTTCGCGCCCCGATGTGGATGCCCAGCGTCAGGAACGGCTCGTGGTTGACCTCGACTGGCACCCGGGGACGCCCGATGGCGCCGGAGACTGCCAGGTCGGCCCGTTCGCGCAGGATGCCTGCCTCCAGCAGGGCGGTGACCTGCCGGTTTACCGTCGCAATCGACAGCGACGTGACCTGCGCGATGACGTCACGACCGATCGGGCCGCGTAGCCGCACGGCACGAAAGACCGATGACGCGGCGCCGTCGGACAGCTGCAGTGACGGCGCGATGACGCGGTGGCGTCCGGGTGATCGAGAGCCGTTCCGGCCGTGCGGCTGGCCGGCGAGGCTGTGAGAGTGGGAGGTGAGACTGGTTGAGCGCACTTGGGGTGTCCTTGTCCGAGTTCCGATGGCGGGTCCTGGACCGCACCATCGCGAGCGCTTGGGGCTCGCTCAGGCGCGGTTAGCTGCGCGGCAACAACACGCACAGTCTGCGAACCGACACGCAGACATGCAGCCGAACAAGGCGCTGGAGTACACACGAGGAATTTAGCACGCTTACTAGAGTTGTTCAGATGACAGCCACTGATCAACGGGTCGCAGTAGTTACCGGCGCCAGCGCCGGGATCGGTGAGGCAACCGCGAGAACCCTTGCCGCGCAAGGGTTTCACGTGGTGGCCGTGGCACGTCGAGCGGAGCGAATCAGCGCCCTGGCAGCCGAACTAAACGGAACCGCGATTGTGGCCGACGTCACCGACGGCCCGGCGGTAGACGCGCTGTCCGCTCGGCTGCCACGAGTCGATGTGCTGGTCAACAACGCCGGCGGCGCCAAGGGCCTGGAGTCGGTGGCCGACGCCGACCTGGAGAACTGGCGGTGGATGTGGGAGACCAACGTGCTGGGCACGCTGCGAGTCACCCGCGCGCTGCTGCCCAAACTGATCGACTCCGGCGACGGCCTGATCGTCACCATCACCTCGGTTGCGGCGATGGAGATCTACGACGGCGGCGCCGGATACACCTCAGCCAAGCACGCGCAGGGCGCGCTGCACCGCACGCTACGCGGCGAACTGTTGGGAAAACCGGTGCGGCTCACCGAGATTGCTCCCGGAGCGGTCGAAACCGAATTCTCACTCGTCCGCTTCGGCGGCGACCAGCAGCGTGCCGACGCCGTCTATGAAGGCATGACGCCGCTGGTGGCCGCCGACATCGCCGAGGTGATCGGGTTCGTGGCGTCGCGGCCGTCGCACGTCAACCTCGACCAGATCGTCATCCGGCCGCGCGACCAGGCAACCGCTAGCCGCCGGGTCGGCCGCTAGGCGACGTCGTCGGGGTGCCCGACAAGGTCGGCGCATCGTGCGGCGTGGCCGGCGCGCTGCGCGGTATCGAGACCGGCGACGGCTTGGCTCCGCTGGCCGGCGGCAGCGCCGACATGCCCACCCAGGTGTCCCAGTCGACCGCCCAGTCCCAGATGTCGCCGTCGGAATAGGACAGCTCGATCGAGCTGGCGGTCACCTCGACCGGGTCGCCGTAGATCGCGCTGCCGAAGTACTGCTGGGCATCGGACGTCGACAGGTTGATGCAGCCGTTGGTGACGTTGGTGTTGCCCTGCGCACCCGCACTGGCCGGGTTGGCGTGGATGAACTCGCCGTTGTTGGAGATCCGGACTGCCCAGCGCTCGTGGGCGTTGGTGTAGCCCCCGGCCGGGTTGGACATGTAGAAGTCGGAGTACTTCTCGCTGACCACGTGAATGCCGTTGCGGGTGACGTTGCGGGCCTTGTCGGCTTCGCCGTAGCTGCACGGGAAGTCCATGATGACGCCCTCGTCGCGGACCACCTGGATGCGGTGCGAGGAGACTTCGGCTTTGACCACTTGGCGTCGACCGATATCGAAGCTCAGGCTCATGTCCTGTTTGCCGTAGGCGCCGTCGCCGAACGCCAGCCCGTAGAGCTTGGCGTCGACGCTGACCTTGGTCCCGGCCGGGTAGTACTCGCGGGTGCGCCAGTGCACGCGGGCACCCTGGGCTTCGTCGGGCAACCACGCCCAGCTGCCCTCGACCGGCGGCTCGGTGGTGACTTTCAGCGCCCGCTCGACGGCGGCCTTGTCGGTGATCGGGGCGTCGAACTGGACGATGACCGGCACCGCGACCCCGACGGTCTGGCCGTCGGCGAGCTGAAACCCGCCGTCGATCACCTTGGTGGGCGCGACGGTGGTGAGGTTGGCATTGACCGGGACAGCCTTGCCGTCGTGGCCGACCGCCGATCCTTTCCAGGTGTAGGTCGCGTCGTAGCCGAGCGGCTCGGTGATCGTGAAGATGGTGCGGTCCCGATTCAGGGTGCCCGCGACCACCTTGCCGGCGGAGTTGGTCAATGCCAGGTGCTGGAACCAGCCGTCGCGCACCTCGACACTGATCGCCGCGGTCGGGAGCACCTTGGTGGCCTTGTCGGCCGGCCGGAACGTCAAGCTGGCCTCGGCCGGCGGCTTGGCCTTCTCCGCTTGCTTGCTCGATCCGCCGAAGCAGGCGGCCAGCACATTAGGCGCGAAGATGCCGACCGCAAGGGTCGTCAAGGCCCGGCGCCGGGTAACCGGCGAGAGGCCACGCGCTGTATCCACGACTCAAAAGATACCGGTGAAAATGACCCGGCCGGCACACGCGCCCTACAGCGAGCAGCCGACCAGCACCGGCTCGGGTGTCAGTGTGACGCCAAACACATCACGGACTCGGTCTCGGACGGTGCGCGCCAGCGAAATCACGTCGTCGGCGCTGGCCCGGCCGCGATTCGTCAAAGCAAGCGCATGCTTGGTGGACAGTCGACAAGGCGCGGTCGCGACGTCCGGATAGCCCTTGCCGAAACCGGCTTGCTCAACGAGCCAGCCGGCGGCGAGCTTGACGCCGTGGGGAGCCGGATAGTGCGGCACCGCGCGGCCCGTCCCGCTGGCGCCGTCGGCCAGCTCTCGGTAAAACTCTTGCGGGACAACCGGATTGGTGAAGAACGAGCCCACACTCCAGGTGTCGTGGTCGGCCGGGTCGAGCACCATGCCCTTTCGGGCGCGCAATCCCAGCACCGCGTCGCGGACCGCCCCGGGATCCGCGCTCTCCCCGGCCGTCACGTCCAGCGCGGCAACCAATTCGGCGTAGCGCAGCGGCGCGCTGCGGCCCGAAGCGTCCAGTGCGAACTCCACCTCCAACATGATGGCCGCGTCGGTGTGCTTGAGCACGCTGGTGCGATACCCGAACCCCAGTTCGCCGGGCGGCGCCCAGCGCACCGCGCCGCTGCGTCGGTCCAGCAGCCGGACCCGGGTGATGGTGTCGGCCACCTCGGCCCCGTAGGCGCCGACATTTTGCACCGGGGTGGCGCCGGCCGAGCCGGGGATGCCGGACAGGCACTCCAGCCCGCCCAGACCCGCGGCGATCGCCGCGACGACCACCTCGTCCCAGACCGCGCCGGCCTCGGCCCGCACGACATTGCCCTCGACGCTGATGTTGTTGGTGGCCAACCGCACGACGGTCAGATCCGCCAGCGTCTCGGCGATCACCAGATTCGAGCCCCCGGCCAACACCAGCAGCGGCCCGCACCCCTCGCCGTCGAGCTGGCGCAGCGTGGCGACCACCTGCTCGGTGGTCGTGCAGGTGATGACTCGCCGCGCGACCGGCCCGACCCGCAACGTGGTCAGCGGGGCGAGCGGCACCGCCTCGTCGACGCGCGCGCCCGCGAAAGCGGTTCCCACCACGGCTCGTAACGGTAGCCTGACCTGCTATGCCGCGTTCGTTCGACATGTCCACCGACTACGGGGTCAGCGTCGAAGAGGTTCTCCGGGCCTTCAGCGACCAGGAGTACTGGCTGGCCCGGCTCGCCGATTCGGGCGCTGACGACACCACGCTGGACTCGATCGAGGTTGGCGGTCCAGCTGGAAACGACGGCAGCATCGACGTGATCACCACGCAGGTGCTGCGCAGTGACCGGCTCCCGGGCGTGATCAACCAATTCCACCGGGGCGACCTGCAGATCCGCCGCGAAGAGCGATGGGAGCCGATCACCAACGGCTCGTCGACCGCGAACGTCACGGGCTCGATCCTGGACGCGCCGGCGTCGCTGACCGGCGCCGCGGTGCTGGAGCCGGTGGCGGAAACCGGGGGCGCCCGGTTGAAGCTCCGGGCCACCATCGAGGTGCGCATCCCGCTGGTCGGCGGCAAGTTGGAGAACTTCATCGGCAACCAGCTGGTCGAGTTGCTGATCGCCGAGCAGCGTTTCACCACCACGTGGATCGGCGAAACCGCCTGATCGCTCAGGCGCCGCCTTCGGCGGCGTTGACGGCACCCTTGAGCAGTTCGCCGATGACCCTCTTCAGCACCAGTGACAACAGCCGATCAAGACCGGGGATCTTGGGTGTCGACCGTAGGTGCCAGCTGACCTCGGTTCCTGCGCCCGCTTCGCGCAGCTCGACCGTGCCGACGTGATCCCGGACCGGCGCGCCGGAGAGCATCTTGTACGCGTAGCGAGTGGGTCGCTGGTAATCGATGATCTCTTCGACGATTGGGGGTCCGACCGCCTCGATGCGTCTGACCGCACCGACACCGTTCGGCGCGGGGACTCCCTCGCGATCTAGCGTGCTGCGACGGACCGCCCACACGTAGTCCGCGATCGCGCGGTGGTTAGTGAGGGAGTCGAACACTGTCTCGATCGGCGCCCTTGTGGTCCGCGTGAGGGTGAATTCCACCGTCATGGTTCCTCTCTTTCCCTGGCTCGATGAATTCTGGCATCCCGGGCGATGTGACGACCGCTAGGTACCGGGGCGACCCGCTGCGCCCGGCTTCGCCGCGCTTGCGATCGCCCCTCTAGGTACCGGGGCGACCCGCTGCGCCCTTAGGCTGGCGGTCATGCGGATTGCGGTGGCTCAGATCCTGTCTGGCACCGACCCGGCCGACAACCTGCGGCTGGTGCGGGATTACACCGGGCAGGCCGCCGAAGCCGGCGCGACGCTGGTGGTGTTCCCGGAAGCGACCATGTGCCGATTCGGCGTTCCGCTGGCACCGATTGCTGAGCCCGTCGACGGCCCATGGGCCGACGGCGTGCGCCGGATCGCGGCCGACGCAAACATCACCGTGATCGTCGGCATGTTCAGCCCAGCTGATAGCGGGCGGGTCTACAACACGCTGCTGGCGGTGGGTCCGGGTACCAATGCGCACTACGACAAGATTCACCTCTACGACGCCTTCGGCTTCACCGAGTCGCGGACCGTCGCGCCCGGCCGGGAGCCGGTGGTGCTCGACGTCGACGGCGTCGGGGTGGGGTTGACCACCTGCTACGACCTCCGCTTTCCCGAGCTCTTCACCACGCTGGCGCGCCGTGGCGCCCAGGTGATCGCCGTCAGCGCGTCGTGGGCTTCCGGCCCCGGGAAGCTGGAGCAGTGGACGCTGCTGGCCCGGGCCCGGGCGCTGGACTCCACCAGCTACATCGTCGCGGCCGGCCAGGCCGACCCGGGTGAGCCGCTGGCCTCGGCCGCGCCGACCGGGGTGGGCGGGAGCCTGGTGGTTTCACCTTTCGGCGACGTGGTGGCGTCGGCCGGAGCCGACCCCCAGTTGCTGGTCACCGATGTCGCCCTCGACCGGGTGACGCAGGCCCGCGACACTATCGCGGTGCTGCGTAACCACTCAGCGTTCGCACATGGTGATAAGGCAGAATCGCCCGGGTGACGAATCCGCAGGGGCCGCCACAACAGGACGCGTCGATATGGGCGCGTCCAGGCCACCAGAGCCCGCCTACCGAGCCGGCGCCGCAGGCCGAGTGGGCACCTACCCAGACCGCACCCGGTCACGCCCATGAATCACCGGCCCAGCCGCCGCACCAGACCCTTCCGCCGCCCACCCTGGAATTCCCGGCCGCGTCGCCGTACGGCCAGCCGCCTTCGCAGGACCCGCCGGCTGCCGTGAAAACCAAACGACGCCGCTTCATCGGCGACCCGGTGTCGATCATTCTGGTTCTGGTCATCGTGGCCGCGTTGGGCGTCGCCGGCCTGATCGCAGGCGAGCTGTATGCCCGCCACCTTGCCGACAACGTGGTGGCCGCGGCCACCGAATGCGTGGTGCAAGATCAGGCCAGCGTCTCTTTCGGGCCGAGCCCGTTTCTGTTGCAGCATCTCACCGGCCACTACCGCGACATCTCCATCCACACCGCGGGACACCAGATCCGTAGCGCCAAAGGCATGAAGGCCGACATCAACATCAACGACGTCGACCTGCATGGCAGCGGCGACTCGAAGGGCACCATCGGCGAGCTGAATGCCACCATCACCTGGACGTCGGACGGCATCAAGGAGACCGCGCAGAGTTTTCTTCCGTTCATCGGCAGCTTGGTCAACAGTGTCAACTCTGACTCCGGTGCCGGCACCGTCGAGCTCAGCGGGGTCCTGGGCACCGTCACCGTGAAGCCGGCGGTCGCGAACGGCGGGTTGTCACTGCAGGTCCTCAAAGTCACCGCATTGGGTGCCACGCTGCCGCGTGAGACCGCGCAAGCGGCGCTGGACACCTTTGCCGCGACGCTTAACAAGCAGTATCCGCTGGGTATCCACGCCGACAGCGTGCAGGTCACCAATGACGGTGTGGTGGCCCGCTTTTCGACACGCGACGCCTCGATCCCGGCAGCCCAGAACGACCCCTGCTTCGCTCATGTTTAACTCGGACAGTCTCGGGTATAGGGAAACGCGCTGATGACGAACTCACGAGGGCCATCGGGCGACGAACCGTCGGAGTGGGCTCGTCCGGCCAGGCCGGCCGGGCCCCCCAACCGGGGCGCGCCGCCACGCCGCCAGCCCCCGACGCCGCCGTCCCAAGAACAAACTCGCCACATCCGCCAGCCCCCGACGCCGTCCCAAGAACAAACTCGCCACATCCGCCAGCCCGGCCGCCCGCAAGATCCGGCCATCCGCGACGCTCCGCGTCCGCAACAGCCGGGGCCACCGAATCGCCCACCTCAACAACCGGTTCCGCCGCAGAGTCGGCCGCCGCAACAACCGGGTCTACCGCCTAATCCGCAGCCGCGTCAGCCCGGTCCCCCGCCCCCGCACGAGCACACCACGACCACCCGGATATCGACACCGCCGCCGTTGCCGGACGCACCAGTGACCGCCAAGCACGGACGTTCCGTTAACCGGACGGCGATCCTGTTGATCCTGGCGATCGTGGTGCTGCTCGTCCTCGCGACCGCGATCGGCGGCGAACTGTATGCCCGCCACGTCGCCAGCAGTGCGGTGGCCAAGGCAGTGTCGTGTGAGGTGCAGGACGGCGCGAGCGTGTCCTTCTCCCCAGCCCCGCCGGTGCTGTGGCAGTACCTCTCCAGCCACTACAGCGACATCTCCGTGCAGACCGCGGGCAATCAGGTTCGCTCGGCCAAGGGCATGAAGGTAAGCCTGGACATCCGCGACATAAAACTGAATAACGCCAACAACTCTCAGGGCACGATCGGGTCGTTGAGCGGGACGGTAACCTGGTCCGCGGACGGCATCAAGCAGTCGATCCAGGACGCCATCCCGGTACTGGGCAAGTTTGTCAGCGGCGACGTCACCACGAACCCCGGTGACGGCACTGTCTCACTGAAGGGCACGTTCGACAGCGCCACCGTCAAGCCGCAGATCGTCAACAACGGGCTGTCGCTGCAGGTGGTCAGCTTGACTGCGCTGGGCTCGACGATGTCGACGACGACGGTCCAGAAGGACCTGGACGACCTCACGTCGAAAGCGACCCAGAACTATCCGCTCGGCATCCACGCCGACAGCGTGAAGGTCACCAGCACCGGGGTTGAGGGCACGTTCTCGACCAGCAACGCCACCATCCCCGCCGGCGGCGGCGGCAGCCAGGACCCCTGCTTCGCCAACCCGTAGCGGCCCTAGCCCGGTCGCAGGCCCTCGAGGACCGCGCGGGTGCCCGATAGTCCCAACCGGGTGGCGCCCGCGTCCAGCATCGCCAGCGCATGGGCGGCGGTGCGGATGCCGCCGCTGGCCTTGACCCCCAGCCGTCCGCCGACGGTGTCGGCCATCAGCGTCACCGCGGCCACCGACGCCCCGCCGGCGGGATGAAAACCCGTCGAGGTCTTCACGAAATCCGCCTCGGCGTCCTCGGCGGCGCGGCAGACGTCGGCTAGGAGTTGCTCGTCGGCCAGCGTCAACAGTGCCGCCGACTCGACGATCACCTTGAGCACGGCGCCGGATACCTCGGCCCGCACTGCCGCGATCTCGGACCGGACCGCATCGACGTCACCGGCAATCGCCGCTCCGACGTCGATGACCATGTCGATCTCGCTGGCGCCGGCGGCCACGGCCAGCGCCGCCTCGCGAGCCTTCACCTCGGGCAGGTGCTTGCCCGACGGGAAACCCGCCACCGCGGCCACCCGCACTCCCGCGGCGTTCGCATCAGCCACCATCGACGGCGAGACGCAGACCGCATAGACGCCCAGCGCCGCGGCCTCGGCAGCGACCGCGGCCACCTCAGCGGCAGTTGCCTCGGGCTTGAGCAGGGTGTGGTCGACCAGAGCCGCCACTTGGGCGCGGGTCCGTTGGCCAGGCATCAGAAACCCTCTTCGGAACCGCCGGGGTTGCAACCGGAGCCGATCATCGTGGTGTCGTCGACGACGGGCCGCCACGGCTCCAGGTTCCAGCTGGTCTTGCCGGGCTGCAGAACCTCGGCCACCTCCCAATGGCAGAGGAACTGCTCGCGCATGCCGGGGGTGCCGGCATCGGGCGCCAATGCGAGCACCTCGGACCACGCCTCGTCGGCGTCAGGCCCATCCGAACCGAGGGTCTTGGCGGCCGCACGCCCGGAGGGCGTCGGGTAGACCCGCAGGCTCGGCAGGTGATTCCACTGCGCCCACTGGGTGTGGTCGACGAACGGCGGCGGGTACCCAGGGTCCTGCGGCCCTGCCGCCCTCGCGGCACCCGGATCGGCGGACGCGGGCGCGGCGCCTGACAGCGCGACGATTACGGTCGCCGCGACGGCCAGAGCTCGCATATCGCTATCGCGACTTGCCCTGAATCTCAAGGAGTTTCGGCCGAACATCGACCAGGTATACACCCGCCGCGCAGGCGCCGACGATCATCCCCAGCACGGACTGTGCCGGCAACAGCAGGGTGAGCAAAGTGGCCGCACCCAAGATCATCAACCAGACCGGCTTGGTCATCTTGTCGGCGGCGGTATACGCGTCGGCCCGCTGAATCGCCGCATGCACAAAGGCGTAGAGCGTCATCAGGAATATGGCGATCTGCAATACCAGCAGGACGATAAAGACGAGATTCACTCAATAAGGGTAAGCGGGCGGCGCCGAAAACGTCGACTCCGAGCCACCCTGCTGGGCGACTCGGAGTCGAGATGTCGTGCGCGTCGGCGCTGCCGCTGTCGGGCAGCGCAGAAGGCGTCCTTACTTCTGGGTGACCTTCTTGGCCGCAGCCTTCTTGGCCGGAGCCTTCTTGGCCGGAGCCTTCTTGGCCGGAGCCTTCTTGGCCGCAGCCTTCTTGGCCGGGGCCTTCTTGCTCGGCAGCTCGATGCCGACCAGCTTGGCGGCACGCTCGCCGACCGCGCGGGTCTGCGAGGCAACGGTGCCCAGCGCCTCCTGGGTCAGCTCGACGGCCTGGTCGACGTACCCCTCGGCACGCGCCGACGCGTCGTCGAAGCCGGCCTGGCTGCGCAGCCGCTCGAGAGCAGCCTCGCCGCGCTCGACCAGCTCGTTGTACCGAGAGGTCGCCGCCTCGACATAGCCTTCCGCGGCGGAGCGCAGCTCGTCAGCGGTGAACCGCTCGCGCAGCTCGCGCAGCTGCTCGGGCAGGTCCTCCTGGAGCTTGGTCAGGCGAGCCCGTCTCTTCTCCACCCGGCTACGGGTGTCGGTGCGGGTCTCCTCGGCACGGTCGCGCAGCTCAAGGAGCAGGTCGTTAACCGTGGCCAGGGCCAGGTCGGCGGCACCCAGTGCGGCGAGCAGCGGCGCCTTCAAGTCGTCAATGGTCGTGTTGTCGGCCATCGTGTTTCCTTTCGTGGTTTTCGTTGTGTCAATCGGTTGGTAATGCTCAATCGCGAGCTAGGCAGGGTTGTGGAGGTTCAAGCAGGTCTATGCAGAATCAGTCTCCTCACGGGCAGCTTCTTCGTTCTGCTGGACGAAAGACGTGTAGATGTCCAGCAGGACCTGCTTCTGCCCCTCGGTGATCGCCGTATCGGTGACGATGGCATCGCAGACTTCGCTGGGCTCGCTCGGCTCGAGAATCCCGGCCTGCACGTAGAGAACCTCGGCGGAGACCCGCAGCGCCTTGGCGATCTGCTTGAGCACGTCGGCGGACGGTTTACGCAAACCGCGCTCGATCTGGCTGAGGTAGGGATTGCTGACACCGGCCTTTTCCGCCAACTGCCGCACCGACACCTGCGCCGCCTCGCGCTGTGCCTTGATGAAGCTGCCGATGTCGGACGCAGCGGTAGACACCACAGCGGAAAGCTTCTCCTCCTGCGGCATGGCTGCTCCCTTGAGTCCTGGCGTCGGATTGGTCGGTGCGAACGCGCCCCACAGTAAAAGCTAGTGCTAGCTTTTGCAAGCACTCTTAGCTGTGCTCAGAACAGCAGCTGCGCGATCGCGTAGATGGCCAGCCCGGCCAGCGAGCCCACGACCGTACCGTTTATCCGGATAAATTGCAGGTCACGGCCGACGTGCAGTTCAATCCGCCGGCTGGCTTCCTCGGCGTCCCAGCGCTCGATGGTGTCGGTAATAATCGCTGTGATCTCTACCCCATATTGGGCGACCAGGTGCTCGGCAGCCCTCGCGATCCAGTTGTCGACCTTGTCGCGCAGCTCGGCGTCGTCGCGCAGCGATTCGCCAATCCGCACCACCGCGTCGGCGATACGGGTGCGCAGCGCACTGGACGGGTCGTCCACACCCTCGAGTACCAGGCGTTTCAGCGTCTTCCAGGCCGATGCGGCAGCGTTGGTGATCTCTTCGCGGGCCATCAACTGCTCTTTGACCGCCTCAGCCCGCGCGATCGTCGCCTCGTCGTGCTGCAGGTCGTCGGCGAACTCGAACAGGAAGCGGGTCGCCGACCGGCGCAGTTCGTGATCCGGGTTGCGGCGCACCTTGTCGGTGAAGTCCATCAGCTCGCGGTGGATTCGGTCGCCGACGAGGTGATCGATGAATCGCGGCGACCAGCCCGGCGAATCGCGCTCGACTACCCGCTGGATGACCTCTCCGGCGTTCAGCGACCACTGAAATGCCCGGTCAGCCAGCAATTGGATCAGGGCCTCCTGCCGGTGCTCGGCCAGCAAGGTGGCCAACACCCGCCCCACCGGCGGACCCCACTGCGGCTCGGCGATGCGCCGCACGATCATTCGGTCGATGACCTGCTGGACGTCTTCGTCGCGCAGCAGTTCGACCATCACCCGCAGCACGGTCGCGCTCTCGGCAGCCACCCGCTGGGCATGCGACGTCTCCGACAGCCACTTGCCCAGTCGGCTGGGGATCTGCGCGTCGCGAAGCTTGGTTCCCACGACCTCCGGCGAAAGGAAGTTCTCCCGCACGAACGTGCCCAACCCTTCGCCCAGCTGGTCCTTCTTGCGTTTGATGATCGCGGTGTGCGGGATCGGGATCCCGAGCGGGTGCTTGAACAGCGCGGTCACCGCGAACCAGTCCGCTAACGCGCCGACCATGCCGGCCTCCCCGGCGGCCCCCAGATAGCCCACCCAGGTGGCGGTGACGCCGGCCGACTGCGCCCACCGGCACCCCAGGAACACCGCGGTGGCGCCGACCAGAAAACTCAGCGCCACCACTTTCATTTGTCGCAGCGCCCGACGCCGCTCGGCATCGGCCTGCGGATCGGCACCGGCGAACGACTCGGCGAGGGACGCGGCTTTGCGGGGTTCGGTTGGCGGCAACGTTGCCAGCTCGCTGCGCACCGCCCGCGGGCCTCGCGAATCGGCTCGGTGCTTGGGTCCCGGATTGGGTCTGTCGTTCAGTCCCAGTGCCACCACACCATCATCCGCTATCCGCGCTGCCGTTCGGCGCCAATGCGCCCCAGCGGTCCACGGCCCGCCTGCGCAGAAAGCCGGACGAACAGGCGCGGTAACTGTTACCGCTTCGACGACCAACCTCCGTCACAGGAGGTACGAGGGGAGAAAGCCACGTCGATAAGCCGTACTATGGCAAGAGTCAAGTGAGTTGATGGGAATCGGCGATGGTGGCAAAGCAGCTCCCAGCAGGGACGGTAAAAACCGATGGCCGGAAGCGACGTTGGCACCAGCACAAGGTGGAACGTCGCAACGAGCTGATCGACGGGACAATCGAGGCGATCCGGCGCCGTGGTCGCTTCGTGAGCATGGACGAGATTGCCAGCGAAATCGGCGTCTCCAAAACCGTGCTCTACCGCTACTTCGTCGACAAGAACGACCTGACGACCGCGGTGATGATGCGGTTCGCGCAGATCACCCTGATCCCGAACATGGCCGCCGCGCTGTCGTCGAAAATGGACGGCTTCGAGCTGACCCGCGAGATCATCCGGGTGTACGTGCACACTGTGGCAAACGAACCGGATCCCTACCGGTTCGTGATGGCCAACAGTTCGGCCAGCAAGAGCAAGGTGATCGCGGACTCCGAGCGGATCATCGCCCGCATGCTCGCGGTGGTGTTGCGCCGCCGCATGAAAGCGGCCGGGATGGACGTCGGCGGGGTGGACCCGTGGGCGTATCACACCGTCGGCGGCGTCCAGTTGGCCACCCACTCGTGGTTGCTCGACCCGCGGATGAGTGCCGACGAGCTGATCGACTACCTGACCATGCTGAGCTGGAGCGCGCTGTGCGGGATCGTCGAAGTCGCCGGCTCGCTGGACAAATTCCTCGGGCAACCGCATCCGTCGCCGATCGTGCCGCCGCTGTCCGATTAGCGGACTACGTTGGCGCCATGACTGACGTGACGGTCCGTTCCCGGCTCAGCTCCTGGGCGTACGCCCTGCGTACCACCAACCCACCCCCGGACGGGCCGGTCGATTTCGTCACCCGCTGGATCGTCGTCACCCGCGCCGCGGTGCTGCCGATGACCCTGTTCGCCGGCCTGGTCGCAGCGCTGCTGGCGATCGGCCGGCCCGGCTTCGATTGGCGCTGGCTCGTTCTCGCGATCGCGGGAATTCTGCTGGCGCACACCGTCAATAACCTGATGAACGACCTTTTCGACACCCAGACCGGTCTCGACAGCGCCAGTTACCCGCGCGCCCTCTATGCCCCGCACCCGGTCCTTTCGGGGCTGGTCAGCCGGCGCACCCTGCTCACCGCGATCGCCGTGGTGAACCTGGCCGACCTGGTAATCCTGATCGTGCTCACGTGGGCGCGCGGCTGGCCCGTGGTGGCTTTCGCGCTGTCGGGTTTCGTGCTCAGCGTCGCCTACACCGCGCCGCCGGTACGACTCAAGAAGCGTGGCCTCGGCGAGCCCGATGTGCTGGTGGTCTGGGGTCCGCTGATGGTGTGCGGGACGTACTACTCGGCGGTCGGCAGCGTCGGCTGGGACGTCCTACTCGCATCGCTGCCCTACGGGCTGCTGTGCACCACGGTGCTGATGGGCAAGCACATCGACAAGATCCCGTACGACGAACCGCTGGGCATCCGCACGTTGCCGGTGATCTTCGGGGAGGCTCGCGCTCGCGCGGTGACGCTCGGGATGATGGTCGGCTTCTACCTGCTGGTCGTGGCGGCGGTGCTGGCCAAGGCGATGCCGTGGCCGGCACTGCTCGTCGTGGCGGCACTCCCCCGGCTTATCAAGGTATGGCCGTATTTTCGCCGCCCGCCGCCCGAAGAGCCGCCGGCCAAATTCCCGGTGTGGCCGCTGTGGTACGCCGCACTGGCCTGGGTGCATGTGCGCCGAGCGGGTGCATTGCTCGTGGTGGGCCTGGCGATCGGCGCGGTGCTTGAGGCCGTCTGAGACAGCCAACGGGCGGCCGCTATTTGATCAGGGTGAACTGACCGACGTTGCTGATGTCTCGCCGGAAGAAGTCCGCGCAGCCGGTCAGGTACCGCATGTAGCGGTCGTAGACCTCCTCGGACTGGATGGCGATCGCGCGTTCACGGTTGGCCTGCAGATTGGCGGCCCACATGTCCAACGTGCGGGCGTAATGCGGACGCAGCAAGTGGATCCGCTCCACAGCGAATTTCGTGGCCGCTGACAACTCGACAATGTCTTCGACCGCGGGTAGCTCGCCGCCCGGGAAGATCTCATTGCCGATGAACCGCATGAACTTCAGGTCGCTGATAGTCACCGCGATGCCGTTGTCTCGGAAGTACTTTGGCGTATATCCCAGTATCGTGTGCAGCAGCATCCGGCCGCCGTCGGGAAGGATGTCGTATGCCCGCTGGAAAAAGGCGGGGTATCGCGCGGCCTTGAACGCTTCGAAGGCGCCGATGCTGACGATCCGGTCGACCTTTTGGTCGAACTCTTCCCAGCCCTGCAGCCGCACCTCGACGTTGCGTCCCGTCGGGATCTTGGCCAGCTTGGCCGTGCTGTGCTCGCACTGGTTGCGGCTGAGCGTGATTCCGATGACGTTGACGTCGTACTTCTCGATCGCTCGCTGCATCGCGCCGCCCCACCCACAGCCGACGTCCAGCAACGTCATTCCAGGCTCGAGGTTGAGCTTGCCGAGTGCCAGGTCGAACTTGGCGTTCTGCGCCTCTTCGAGGGTCATGTCGTCGCGCTCGAAGTATGCGCAGGTGTACCCCATAGTCCGGTCAAGGAATAGCGCGAAGAATTCGTCCGACACGTCATAGATCGATTGCGATTCTTCGTAGAACGGCTTCAACGTTCCCATTTGCGGTAGCTACCTCACCTTTGCCATTGCCGATCTGGCGTCAAGTGCGCCAAGCCGCCGTGTCGCTCAGTCCGAGCGATGTGCCGATCCGGCCTTGGCCCCATTTTCAACCGGGAACTGTATCAGGCCGGGCACCCGGCGGCCGGTCCGCTGGTGTCCTGCGCACTCGGGTCGCAACTTGGCTTGGCTTTACGCCTTCGCCAGGGTGAACTGTCCGACCTCAGAGATGTTCCGCCGGAAGAAATCGGAACATCCGGTCAGATAGTGCATATAGCGGTCGTACACCTCAGTGGAGGTCACCGCTACGGCCTCGTCGTGGGCGGCTTCTAGCTTCGTCGACCAGGTATCGAGTGTCCGAACGTAATGGGCGGTCATCTTTTGCAAATTTTCTACCGAAAACCCTGCGCCTGTTGAGTATTCGACGACGTCCTCGTCGCACGGCACTGCGCCGCCGGGGAAAATCTCTGCGGCGATGAACCTCATGAACCGGAGATCGGTCATCGTGATTGGGATGCCCATCTCCGGCCAGCGCTTGAGCGGGTGACCCATGATCGTCTGCAGGACCATTCGACCATCGCTGGGCATGATGCGATAGCACAGGTCAAAGAATGCCTTGTAGCGCGATTTGGGGAAAGCCTCGAATGCTTCGATGCTGACAATGCGGTCGATGGGCTCGTCGAACTCCTCCCAGCCGCGCAGCAGCATTCGCCGGGAGCGGTCGGTGTCGATCTGATCGAGCAGCTCTTGGCCCAGAGCGCGCTGGTTTTTGCTCAGGGTCAGCCCGACTACGTTGACGTCATACCGTTCGACAGCACGCCTCATCACCGAGCCCCAGCCACAGCCGACGTCGAGCAGCGTCATGCCGGGCTCTAGGCCAAGCTTGCCCAGCGCGAGGTCGATCTTGGCGATCTGAGCCTCTTCCAGCGTCATGTCGTCGCGTTCGTAGAACGCACAGCTGTAGGTGCGCGTCGGGTCCTGGAACAGCCCGAAGAAATCGTTGGACAGGTCGTAGTGGGCTTGAACGTCCTCGTACGCCGGCCGCAATTTCTGCGAGCCAGCTGACCCGCTGTCCGTCATGAGATCGACCCTTCGGTGAATCTGTTCAGGTCGGCTGATTGCCTGTTGCACACGAACTTTATAACGTATTGGGTCGGATTCGGCTAAGCGGGCGCTTTTTCGCAGGTGAATTGACAGACGTCGGTGTAGCCATTGCGGAACAGGTCAGCGCAGCCGGTCAGGTACCTCAGGAAGCGCTCGTAGATCTCTTCGGACGTGATGGCGATGGCCTCGTCCTTCTTCGATTCGAGATTGGCTGCCCAAATGTCCAGCGTGCGGGCGTAATGCGGACGCAGTCGCTGTTTGCGGGTCACCGTGTAGCCCGCATTGCCCACGTGCTCCTCGATCTGCGCGGCCAGCGGCAGACGACCACCGGGATAGATCTCATCCATGATGAACTTGATGAATCGCACCCTCGACATCGTGAGGGGTAGCTGACGCTCTTTGATCTCTTCGTCGCTCGGGATGATGATGCTGTGCAGCATCATCACGCCGTCGTCGGGCATCAAGTTGTACGTCTTCTTGAAGTAGTCGTCGTACTTGTTGAAGCCGAAGTGCTCGAAGGCGCCGATTGACACCACCCTGTCGACCGGCTCGTCGAAGTCCTCCCACGGCTGCAGACGCACTTCCATGTGACGCTTGCTGGTCGTGTTCGCGAACCAATGGTCCTCGATGTGCTGCTTCTGGTTTTCGGACAGCGTCAGTCCGATGACGTTGACGTCGTACTTTTCGACCGCACGCATGATCGTCGAGCCCCACCCGCATCCGATGTCGAGCAACGTCATCCCCGGCTGCAGGCCCAGCTTGCCGAGGGACAGGTCGACTTTGGCCCGCTGCGCCTCTTCGAGCGTCATGTCGTCGCGCTCGAAATACGCGCAGCTGTAGGTCTGGCTCGGGTCTTGCCACAGCCTGAAGAAGTCGTTGGAGATGTCGTAGTGAAACTGGACTTCCTTGGCATTCGACCCGCGGGTCTGCGCCGCGGAGCTCGACAACCACTTGGACTGAGCACTGGGTGTTGCTTTTGAGGTATCTGTCACCGTTTGTCCTCGAGAATTGGAATACTGATTCGGGACCGTGCCGGTTCTCGACACGGGCGTGACATCACGCCCCACCCTTGGAACGCCATGGTAGCGGTAGGCGGCGAGCCCGCCGAAATCAGCTGGGCGAGTCGGCGTCAATATTTTCCGAAGGCCAGCACCACGTTGTAGCCACCGAAGGCGAACGAGTTGGTGACCGCGTATTGGTAGTCGCCAGTTCGCGGCTCGCCGGTCACCACATCCAGTTCGATCTCCGGATCGAGCTTTCGCAGGTTCAAGGTCGGCGGGATGACGCCGTCCCGCAACGCCAACACCGTCAGAATCGACTCCACCGCGCCGACCGCGCCGACCGAATGGCCGAGCGCTGCCTTCGGCGCGTAGACGGCCGGCGCGTGAGTGCCCATTGCTCGATTGATTGCCTTCGCCTCGGCCCGGTCGCCGGCGACGGTGCCCGTCGCGTGCGCATTGACGTGATCGACGTCGCCCGGAGTCAGCCCGGCAAGCTCGATCGCCCGGGTGATCGCGTGGCCGGCCCGTTCGCCACTGGGATCGGGCGCCACGATATGGTTGCCGTCTGAGGTGATACCGGCGCCCATCAGGCGGCCAATGATGTTGGCCCCGCGGGCTTTTGCGTGCTCGTCCGTTTCGATCACCATTAGCGCGCCCGCCTCGCCGAACACAAAACCGTCGCGATCTTTATCGAATGGGCGGCACGCGCCGGCCGGATCGTCGTTGTTCGTCGACAACAGGTTCTGGTTGGCGAAGGCCGCAATGGGAACCGCTTCGATCTTGGTTTCGACACCGCCGCAAATCGCGATGCCGGCTTCGCCGAACACGATGTTGCGCCACGCCAGGGCGATGGCCTCGGCACCGGAGGCGCACGCAGACACCGGCATGACGATCCCGGCTTTGGCGCCGCGTTCCAACCCGACCGCCGCAACCGCCGCGTTGGGCATGGCCTTCTGCACGCCAAACGGGGAAATGGCTCGGATGCCCCGTTCCCGGATCTCGTCGTGGACCCGGACAAACTCTTCGGTCGAGCCCATCCCGGTACCGATGGAACCATCAACCGGTTGGTGTCAACCTCGGGCGAGCCGGCGTCGGCCCACACTCGCCGGCCGACCACTGTCGACATCTTCTGCAGATGCAGAAACCGGCGCAGTTCCACCCGCGTCAGTTCATGGTCGAAATCCTCGAGTAGATGTCCCCCGATGCGAACCGGTAGGTCGAACTCCTCGACAAAGGAATCATCAAGCTTGCGGATCCCGCTCTGTTTGTCAAGCAGCTTCGTCCAGGTGCTGTCGGCGTCCGTAGCCAACGCAGTCGTCATTGCGATGCCGGTAACAACCACATCGGGCAAACCATTTCCGGTTGAGAGCCGCGCCATCGCGTTGCCCCGCTCTCCCCTTCCCGGCCTCGAAGCTCCTTTCCCGGCCTCGAAGCCCCTTCGCAATACCCCGACACCTCAGTGCAAATACGCATCAAGCGTGGATGCGGCCCGAGCAACTCGCTGTAGATAAAGCACCGTCGACATGCCCGACGGTTGCTGTGATTGCAGCGGTTGGACCGCTGTTACATCTCCGCCATGGACGGGATCGGCCGACGTTAGTGGCACCTCAGTAGGAGTAGAAGCCCTTGCCGGATTTCTTTCCCAGCAGACCGGCCTCCACCATCCGCAGCAATAGGGGCGGCGGGCCGTAAAGCGGCTCCTTGAATTCCTGGTACAGCTTGTCGGCGATCAGCTTTAGGGTGTCAAGGCCGATCAGATCGGACAATCGCAGCGGCCCCATCGGATGCGACAGCCCGGCAACAACTGCCTTGTCGACGTCTTCGACGGTGGCAAAACCGCCCTCGACCATCCGGATCGCCGAAAGCAGGTACGGCACCAGCAACGCATTCACCACGAAGCCGGATCGGTCCGAGCACCGCACGACCTGCTTCTTCAGTACAGCGCTGGCGAACTCCTCGGTGCGCGCGGCCGCGGCCTCGTCGGTGACCAGCGTGCTGACCAACTCCACCAGGGGCAGCACCGGAACGGGGTTGAAGAAGTGCAGGCCAAGCACCCGGCCCGGATTCTTCGTGGCAGCAGCCACCTTCATGATCGGAATGCTCGACGTGTTGGACGCCAGCACGGCGTCCGGGTTGGTGATCACGCGATCCAGTTCGGCGAAGATGGCGGTTTTGACGTCCTCGTCCTCCACCACGGCCTCGATGACCAGCTGTCGGTCGGCCAGGTCGGCGAGATCGTTGGTGAACTTCAGCTTGGCGACCGCGGCGTCGCGCTCGCGCTCGGTGATTTTTCCGGAGCTGACACCGCGCTCGACGGATTTGACGATCCGATTGCGCCCTGCGGTGGTGAGGGCTTCCGTCGGCTCGTAGACAAGCACATCGACCCCTGCGCGGGCCGATACTTCGGCAATGCCGGCACCCATCTGACCGGCCCCGATGACTCCCACTCGTTCGATCGGCACTTCTCTCCTTCAGGCTTTTCGGCCACTACAGCAACAGGCCCCGCCCAACATGGCCGGGCAGGGCCTGCGCTGTCAACTTCTCGTGAATGCGCCGAACGTGAACCCGCGGCGAAAAATGGGCGGCGGTTTCAAGGTTTGGTTGCAACAGTAATTTCTGTTGGGGGTGACAGTAGCCGGTTGAGGACTTGGGCGGGG
>Ga0209248_10000028_pt1 | contig 47402 bp, 44 predicted proteins | sample BogFormECP04_OM1_FD_188241 | JGI IMG/M metagenome (GOLD analysis project Ga0209248, IMG submission 188241) | Bog forest soil microbial communities from Calvert Island, British Columbia, Canada - ECP04_OM1 (SPAdes) (version 2) | ecosystem: Environmental > Aquatic > Freshwater > Wetlands > Bog ... | reverse complement strand
GAAGTATGAACCGTTTTCGATGCTGACCGCCTTGAGTTTCGGATGGCGGGTGAACACGCCGTGCACGATCATCGAGGCCATTGTGTCGTGGATAGCCCGATCGTCGGTGAGTATCTGCTCCAACGGCTCCGACCCGCCGAACCCCTCGAAAGTCGATCTCCCACCCCACATTCCGGCTATCTGCAGGTAGCCGCTGTCACTCAAGTGGAAGCCCACCGGAACGCCCGCCTCGGCCAGCGCGGCCCACACCGGATCATGGAGGGGATCGCCCAACGACCGCGGCTTGACCACACCGGGCACCGGCGCAGGCCGCACCAGTATCAGCTTCGCGCCGCGCCCCAACACGAACTCCACCTCTTCGAGAGCCTTGGCCGGATCGGCCAGCGAAATTATCGGCGCGGCGATAACACGGTGGTCGGGCCGGTCGAAACCCCAGTCCTCGTCCAGCCACAGGTTGAACGCATGGAGCGATGCCATCGTCGCGTCGACGTCGTGCTTGAGCGCTTCCTCGACGCCGCACGCAAACGTCGGCAACATGAACACCGTCTCGATGCCCTGGGTGTCCATCACCGTGATACGAGCATCACGGTTCTGGTACTCGGGGTGCTGCGCGAGCCGCTCGACCTTCATCAGCGACGCCGGGTCGACGCCTTCGGGAATCTGACCGCGGAACAACAGATCCAGGCAGCCCGGCTCAATGATCGGGTCGAATGTGGGGTTAGGGACGAAGCGGTTGACCCGATCGCCGATGATCGCCTGGGTGTGCCTGCCGTCGCTGAAAATCTGCACGCCACGTCGGCGGAACTTCTTGTCCAGGTGCCGGGTGAACGCGTCCAGCGGTTCGTAGTAGTGATTGTCGACGTCGATCGCCTTATAGCCCAAGTTCCCCATGGTCGTCCTTTCCGGTACCTCAAGAGTCAGTCGTGGCGATTGTCGACGCGCTCAGCCCGGGAAAGCTCGGCGCTCGCTTGTCGAGGAAGCTGGTGATCCCTTCGATGACATCGGGACGTTGCAGCGACTCGTGCAGCAAGGCTTCGGCCCGTGAACTTGCGTGCACTACCTCCCGCATGGCATCACCGTAGGTCTGCCGCTTGATGATGGCCATGGATGCCGGCGAGCAGTGTTGAGCGATGTCTTCGGCGTACTCCGTGGCGCGCTTCATCAGCTGTTCGGGCGGGACCACCTCTTTGACCAGTCCCAGGTCTGCCGCTTCGTCGGCGAGGAAGGTACGGCCGCTCAACAACAGATCAAGTGCGACGCCCCACCCCGTCAGCCGCGGAAGTATCCAGGAGACACCGTATTCCGCGATCAATCCGCGACGCGAGAATGATGCGGCGAACTTGGCTCCGGCGGCGGCGAACCGCACGTCGCACATCAGCGCCTGCGTCAGACCGATACCGACACAGGATCCGTTGATGGCCGCGACGACCGGCTTGCACAGCGTGGTCAAGTGATAGGGCTGCCGGTCCCCGACGAGGCTGGCCAGCTTGCCCTCGTCGGTCTTCTCAATCGACTGAGCGACGCTCCCCATCGAGCCGAGCTGGGCGCCCGCGCAGAACGCCTTGCCGCGACCGGTCAGCACGATCACCCGGACGGCGGGATCCTCCTCGGCCCGGTCCAATCCCGCGTAGAACGCGGTGGCGATGTCGCCGCCCCAGGTGTTGAGCCGATCCGGCCGGTTCAACGTCAGCACCGCGACACCGCTCGCGGTCACCTCATAGATCACGGCCTCGTCCTGGGTGGGTTCGGCGACGACGTCGTCGGCGGTACTCATCGACCGTCCTCCCTGAACTCAGGCGGCAACTTCAGCGAAGTTTGTATCCATACTGTATACCTATCGGTACAGCATTCCGCAACTGCCGTCGTTCGCCGTGCAATGCCCCGCGAACAGCCAAAATTCACTGCCCGACATGTGATGTCACCGCCATCCGCGTCGCCGGCGAGGCATCGACAAGTCCGATGCGCCGATAGGCGTTTTCGATCTGAGCCTTGGCCTCCGGCGGCAACTCTGCTTGCGGCGGTCGGGAATGCGGATAGGCACCGATCGGCAGGCCGAGTACCGACGCGGCGTACTTGAACGCGCCACCCCAATGGGTGAAGTAATCGGCCCGGCCCGGATAGCAAGTAAACCACGATCCGAGGTCGACCTCGAGCTGATCGAGACCCGATTCACGGCCGTAATCCATCGCCTCGATGAGCTTGTCGTTGCACACCAGGTCCCAATATTCGGAGAGCAGCGGCCGCTGCGGGGTCTCGAACAAATACCCGGCGGTGCCCAGCTGGGCCGGGCAGACGATCCCGTGGCGCAGCCACCCGGCGCGGTACACGGTCTTTTCGCACTCCCAGATCACCAGGTCGGGCGCCAACTCATGTAGCAGACGGCTGTTCGCCGGGCGAAAGGCGCCCTCCTTGGTCGCGCAGACCGCGGGGACCTCATCACAGATCCGCGCGCCCTCGGCCGCCGTCAGCACGTATCCCGAGGAGGGTGAATTGAACATGCCCAGTGCGATATCGGTGCGCTGACCGATGTATTTGAAGAACCGCAGCACGCCTTCGCCGCCGTGAGCCTCCATCATCGGGGTCTGGATGTAGGCAATGTCGGCGCCGGCCTGCTGGGCATGCAGGGTGAGATCTAGGCAGTCTTTGGCCGACATGGCGGCGGTGCACGCCTGCACCACGATATTCGGGTTGACGGCCCTGGCTTCCTCGATCGCGACGTCCAACAAGCGCTTTCGCTCGTCGAGCGTCAGCGACCAGAACTCGGCGAGGCCGCTGGTACACCACAGCATCGGGTGCCCGAGATCGCCGACACAGTAACGAACCAACGTCCGGTACGCGTCCCAGTCGATGTGGTCACCGTCGGTGCCGCAGAACGGGGTGTACAGGGAATCGCCGATTCCCCGCAAAGCGCTGCGCGCCCAAGCGCGTGCCTCGCGTGCCGTGGCCATCATCGACTCCTTCCCAGTCAGCGACGGTCAGGTGAAGTCCGAACCGCCGTCGACGTTGATGTTCGCTCCGGTCATGTAAGAGTTGCGGCGCGACGCCAAAAATGCCACCACTGAACCCATTTCGTCGGGCAGCCCGGCCCGTGGCAGATGGGCCGGATGCCCGAAGTGCTTGGCAATGGCGTCCATCAGCTGATAGGGGTCGCCACCGTCGACCCCGACCGACGTGGCCCAGCCGACCAGGGACTCGGACGCGATGCTGCCCGGGGAGACCACGTTGACCAGAATTTCGTCCTTGGCCAGCAACAGCGACAAGTTTTTGGAAATGCTCGTCAGCGCCGCTTTGGCCGCGGTGTACGCGGGCAGTATGACGCTTTGGCGCTGCGTGGAATGCGCCGAGAAGTTGACGATGCGCGCCCACGCCGCCTGCCGAAGGAGCGGAAGGGCCGAACGCACGCAGCGCACCATACCCATGACGCCGTCGTCGAAGGCCTGGCCCCATTGCTCGTCGGTGAGGTCTTCGAAGCTGCCGACCACACCCGGGCCGACGGCGTTGATCAGCACATTGAGTTCGCCGTTCCACCGGTCGCGAAGCTCGGCGAACACACGGTTGACTTGATCGTCGTCGCGAATGTCGGCTACCACGCCGAGGGCGTCGGGGCTGCCACGATTGGTTAGGTCTTCGGTCGCACGGTCGAGGTCAGTTCGTGACCGGGTGACGATCGCGATCCGGGCGCCGTCGTCTGCCAGGCAGCGCGCGGCGGCCAGTCCCATGCCGCGGCCACCGCCGACGACGGCCGCGGTGGCGTTTGTCAACCCTAAATCCATGGCAAATGCCCGGTTATCCTTCGCCTGCCGCCGTGCGTATCAAAAAGCCTACGATAGGTATTACAGTAGCAGACGGGAATGGCGACACGGCTGCGTAATCGCAGATCACCGGGCAAGTCCCGGTAGGTTCGACTCCGCCGGTCGCGAGACCGAAACGGCATGCGCAGCATTGATCTTGATGGAGGTGGCCGCAGTGGCCAAGCAAGCAACCGCCGAGAAGCGTCAGCGACGCGAACGCGGGTCCATCAATCCCGATGACATCATCAGCGGCGCGTTCGAACTCGCCGAGCAAGTATCGATCGACAACTTGAGCATGCCGCTGCTCGGCAAGCATCTCGGCGTGGGGGTCACCAGCATCTACTGGTACTTCCGCAAGAAGGACGATCTGCTCAACGCGATGACCGACCGCGCGTTGCGCAAGTATGTGTTCGCCACTCCGTACGTCGAGGCCAGCGACTGGCGTGAGACGCTGCGCAATCACGCTCGCTCGATGCGGACAACGTTCATGGGCAACCCGATACTGTGCGATCTGATTTTAATCAGGTCGGCGCTGAGCCCCAGAGCGGCTCGACTGGGCGTTCAGGAGATCGAGAAGGCGATCGCCGGCCTGGTCGAGGCGGGACTGTCGCCGGAAGAAGCCTTCGACACCTACTCGGCGGTGACAGTTCACGTCCGAGGTTCGGTGGTGCTGCATCGACTGCAGGAGAAGAACCAGGCGACGGAGAACGGGGCACGCACGATCGAGGACGCGATGGTGATCGATCCCGAATCCACACCCCTGCTCGCCCAGATGACCACCAAGGGCCATCACATCGGCGCCCCCGACGACAACAACTTCGAATACGGCCTGGACTGCATCCTCGACCGCGCAACTCAGCTGATTGAGCAGGGATCGAAGTCGACTGGCCGGCAACGCAAGTCGACACCGCCGTCACGCAAGTCACCCTCTTCCGGAGGGCGAGCCAAGTCTCGCTAGTCAGGCTCCGGCACGTCGAAATGCTCATCGCGCAGACGGAACGCTTCTTTAGTGCCGTGTTGCGCTCGGGTCTTGACGAAGTTGAACTCCCCCGGCGCGAATTGCAGGTTAGTGCCATACGCGTGGAACAGGTAGCTGGCCACTTCCTCACCCTGGTAGGCCTGGCTCTGCTCGACGAGCCGAAAAGCTTCTTTGGCGATCACGACGCCATCGGCCGGCATTTTCGCGGCCTTTTCCGCCCAGTACCGGGCCCGGGCCGCCACCATGCCGGGATCGCAAGTGTCAGTGAAGATTCCCAGGTGCTCGATGGCGCCGGCCTCGATGATGTCGCCGGTCAACAAGAGGCGCCGTGCCAGCACTGGCCCCAGCCGGTGGAAGAACATGTGCAGGCTGCCCAGTGCCGGCCCGAGGAACCGGGTGGCCGGCATGCCGATCTTGGTGTCACGCGCGATTACCGAAATGTCCGCCATTAAAGCGATTTCGAACCCGCCGCCGAGCGCGTAACCGCTGATCTCCCCCACGGTGACCTTGGGGAAGCCCATCAGGTTGTGGTAAAAGCCGAACGACTTACGGTCCACCGTGAGTCGGCGGCGCTGACTGGGACGGCTTTTCGCCTCTGGGCCGCCTCGCTCGCCGTACCAACCGTAGGCGTTGTTCATGTCCGCCCCGGTGCTGAAAACTCCTTCCGCTCCACGCAACAACACCACGGTGAGATCGTCGTCTTCGGCCACCTGGTCCAGACACCGGGCGACGGCATCCCGCATAGCCGCGTCGTAGGAGTTTCGCTGTTTGGGGTTGTTCAACGTGATGGTGGCGATTCGCTTTTCGGGATCGACGTCGAAGAGAACGCGATCATCTGCAGAATCCGAGACGGTCATGCGCCGGAATCCTTTCTGCTCTGCGGCTGGCCGTTCGATCGGAAGTGCGAGTCCAGTCGCAGAACGATATCCGACATCAGTTTCGCCTCAATGGTTTTGTCGGTGCCAAAGGTGAGCGTTTTCCTCCGAGCCGCGGCGAGGTGATCCTGCGTCAGCCGCACCGCCCGGGCCGGATTGCCATCGCTGATGGCGTCGAGTAGGCGTTGATGGTCGCGCAGTGCGGCTCGCCTGGTCTTGTCCACCATCGGTGCCGGTTCGGCTGGGTCACTGGAGTCACTCCACACCGACGACTCGTGCGCCGACCAGATCAGCTCCAGCGAGCCAATCAGCAGGATCATCGATTCGTTGCCGCATCGCGAGACCAGCGTTTCGTGAAATCGTCGGGCATTTGGCACGTACTGCGAGATGTCATCGAATTGGGCTGTCTGAGCATCGATTTCGTGCTGTAGATAGGGCACGACTTCGGTCATTCGGTCGTCACGTGCAGCGCACATCCCTGCGCAGACCGGTTCGAGATGCATCAGTGCCTCGCTGACGTCCACCGGCGTCGCGGACCTCGCCTGCAGAACCATGCTGATCATCTGCGCGGTCCGCTCGGGCGTCGGCCGGTGTACGACCGCCCCACCGACATTGCCGCGACGCACCGATATCAGCCCGTCGGTCTCCAGAATGTGGATTGCCTCCCGCAAAGCCGGTGGGCTCACGCCGAATTCACCGAACAGACTTTCCTGCGAAGGCAGAACATCGCCCTCTTTCAGGCGACCGGACAAGATGTCGTCGCGCAACTTCGAAGCGACGATCTCCGCGACGCGTGGTTGACGAAAGCGCTGCGACACCACGTCAGGTCTTCTCGGCTCGCCGCTTGCCGAATCGAAACCCGGTCAGCTTGTCCGGTGTCTGCGCCAGCGTATTGACCTCACCGATGCAGAGCACCTCGTCATCGAGCAGCAACCGGGCCGTCGACGTGATGCCCCGCTCTACCTCGGACCGGGTGATGTCGAAACGCAGGTCGGTGAATACGGGCGTTGGCCGGCGGAAAGCGACGTTCAGTGAGCGGGTCTTGCCGGAGAGACCCACAAGGCAGTTCTGGTGCTGGATGACACAGTCGAAGAACACCGCGAGGAAACCTCCGTGCACCAATCCCGGTGGGCCCTCGTAGACCAGCGGGAAGGTGGCTTGGCCGAACGCGGTCTCGGCGTCGAGGTGATCGAAGCGGTATTCCGGAAAGCACGGGTTGAAGGCGCCGATATCGGTCGCGTGATCGAGATAGACGCGTCGGCTGCCGTCTTCATCGGAGCCGATCCGCGGCGCGCTGTCGGGCAGAACCGCCGCGCTCAGCTCGTGTTCCCAATCGCCGATCTGCGCGACGATCGCGTCCACCGTCGGGTGAGCATGTTCCAACGACAACAGCAGCGAGCCGAGTCGGCGAATGGCGCCGGCGGCCGCGACGGTCTGCGGCAGTGGCGCTTCGCCGAATCGCGATCCGGGGCGCGCGGGAACAGCCCCGGTCTGTTGTTCGCCCATAGGCCCTCTTCCCGATGCAGCTGTTCCGTCGCCGGGCTTTCCTTGCTAAGTTATACAGTGCAGCAATCGTATAGCCTACTGTAGCGGCAACCATATCGGCGGGGAAGGGCGGATTCGACGGTGAGTCAAGACCTGGACTCCACGGCGGCCGATGGCTCGCTCATCACGAGCCGGGACGGTGACGTGCTGCGGCTCACGCTCGATCGGCCGTCGCATCGTAATTCGCTGAGCCATAGCATGATCGACACGTTCGTCGCCGCACTGACCGACGCAGCCACCGACGACACGCTGCGGGCCGTCCACATCCGCGGGGCGGGCGAAGACTTCTGCGCTGGGGCCGACTGGACCGCCACCAACAGCGGCGGCGACCGCCGCCCCCGCACCGGCGACCTCGTCCGCCGAATTCCGCATACCGCTCATCGCGTGATCGAATTGGTGCACAGCATCCACTTGCCGGTGGTCTGCAGCGTGCGCGGATTCGCCGTCGGCCTCGGGTGCAACCTGGCACTGGCCGCCGACTTCACCGTGGCCGCCACCGACGCGGTGTTCTGGGAGCCGTTCGCGGCGCGTGGCTTCAGCCCGGATTCGGGTGCCACCTGGCTACTCCCCCGGCTGATAGGGCTGACCCGGGCAAAGCAGATGCTGCTGCTCGGCGACAAAGTCAGCGCAGCAGATGCCGCGGATTGGGGTCTGATCCACCAAGCGGTCAGCCCCGCAGAGCTCGATGACAGCTGCCAGCAATTGCTGGCACGACTGGCGGCGGGACCCACCGTGGCGCTCGGCCTGGCCAAGCACGCTATCAACTACGGCCAACACGCAACGCTGACCCAGTCGATGACGCAGGAACTCTTCGACCTCGAACTGTCCTGCCGGACCAAAGATTTCAAAGAGGGGCTGGCAGCATTCCGCGAACGACGCCCACCACAGTTCCGTGGCCGATGACTCTCAAAGACGAGGAACGCTGATGTCTGCTAGCTCTGCACGGTCATACGACACCATCAAGTATGAAGTCTCTCGCCACAAGGCCACGATCACCCTGAACCGGCCCGACGCCCTCAACGCGCTCAGCCCGCACATGATCACCGAGCTGCGCGACGCTTACAGCGAGGCCGAAAACGACGACGCGGTATGGATTCTCATCGTCACCGCCACCGGACGGGCATTCTGCACCGGCGCAGACGTCAAGGCGATTCCCGGCGACGGCAAGGTGATCAACGAGGCACCGTATTTGTCAACCTACGAGCAGTGGGAGGCGCCACAGGAAGGCACCCCGCCGTTCCGGACGATGGCCAAGCCGGTGCTCGCCGCGATCAACGGGATCTGTTGTGGGGCCGGACTGGACTGGGTGACCACCGGAGACATTGTCATCGCGTCCGACAAAGCAACGTTTTTCGACCCGCATGTCAGTATCGGCCTAGTGGCCGCCCGTGAGGTGGTCCGGGTGGCCCGGGTACTACCGCGCTCGATTGCGCTGCGGATGGCTTTGATGGGCAAGCATGAGCGGATGAGCGCCCAACGCGCATACGAGCTCGGCCTGATCAGCGAGATCGTCGAACACGACCAACTGTTGGAACGTGCCCACGAGATCGCCGACATCGTCAACTCCAATGCGCCGCTTGCCGTCCGGGGCACCCGGCTGGCCATTCTCAAGGGCCTCGACCTGCCGCTGCACGAAGCCGAGATGCTGGCCGAAGCGTTCCGCGAACGCAACCTGCACACTGAGGATTCCCTCGAGGGCCCCAAGGCCTTCGTCGAAAAGCGACCACCGGAGTGGCAGTGCCGATGAGCTTTGAGACCATCCAGCTCGACGTGGACGGCGCCGACCGGGTCGCCACCATCACGTTGAACCGGCCCGACCAGCTGAATGCCTTCAACCGGACGATGTGCGACGAGATGGCCCGGGCCTGGCGGATCGTCAAGGCGGACGACTCGGTCAATGCTGTGGTGCTGCGCGCGGCTGGTAGCCGCGCATTCAGCGCCGGCCTCGACATCAAGACGCCCTACGGTCAGCCCGAAAATATTTGGAATCACGAGGATCCCGGCGAGGCGCTCAGCCCGAAGTGGCAGAAGATGTGGAAGCCGGTGGTATGCGCGGTGCAGGGAATGTGCACCGCGGGCGCGTTCTACTTCATCAACGAGTCCGATGTGGTCATCTGCTCAGCCGATGCGACGTTTTTCGATTCCCACGTGTCGGCGGGCCTGGTCTGTGCGCTGGAGCCGATCGGGCTGATGCGCAAGATCGGCCTCGGTGAAGCACTACGGATCGCGCTGATGGGTAACGACGAACGGGTCAGCGCCGACACCGCTCTGCGGATCGGGTTGGTATCCGAAGTGGTTTCCCCCGAACGGTTGTGGGCCCGCGCGCACGAGATCGCGACGACGATCGCGGCCAAGCCGCCGTCGGCCACCCAGGGCACCGTCAAGGCGATCTGGGAATCACTGGACAAGCCCTACCGGGCGGCGCTCGATCAGGGGCTGATCTACACCCGGCTGGGAAATCCGATCGGGATCGCCGAGCTGGCGGCACGCGATAACGAGCCCGCGCCGGATCCGAGGATCCGCTGATGACGCATCCGCTCAGTCGGCGCATCGCCGATGTCCTCGCATTGCAGCCTGATGCGGCCGCCCTGGAGTATGACGGTCAATGGGTGTCCTGGGGCGGGCTCGGCGAAATGGCCGACCGGATCGGTTGTCTCGTAGGTGGTGGCAACAGACAACCCCAGATAGGAATCCTGCTGCGCAATCGCCCGGCCCAGGTGGCCACGCTGCTCGGCGTGCTCCGATGCGGCGCAACAGTAGTTGTGATCAACCCGGCCCGCGGCGATGAGCGCACCAAAGCCGACGTCGACCGGTTAAGGCTGCCGCTGATCATCGGCGAGCCCGACGACCTGGCGATGCTCGGCAAGCCTTCAGCCACGACAGTGGTGTCGATTTCCGATCTCGCCGCCGAACCGAAAGTGGTTGTCGCCGACGAGGACCGCACCGATCACGACGTGCGGCCCGGCGTCGCGGTGCGGATGTTGACCAGCGGAACGACCGGACCGCCCAAACGGGTGGACCTCACCTACGACATGCTGGCGCACAGTGTGCTGGGTCCGGCGGGTGAGCGGCCGCCGGCGCCCACGGAGCTGCGTCGCGGTGTGGCGATCGTCAACTCACCGCTGGTGCATATCGGCGGGGTGTTCCGGATCCTGCAATGTGTCGCCGAGGCGCGGCCCTTCGTGTTGCTGGAGCGATTCGAGCTCGACCGTTGGGCCGAAGCCGTGCGTACCCATCGGCCGCGCGCGGTGTCGCTGGTACCGGCCGCGCTGCGGATGGTGCTGCATTCCGGCCTGCGTCGGGAGGATCTGGCAAGCATCCGTGCCGTCACTTCCGGGACCGCACCACTGTCGGCGGAGGACGCCGACGCATTCACCGAGAAATACGGCATCCCTGTCCTGACATCCTATGCGGCAACGGAATTCGGCGGTGGTGTCGCCAGCTGGACGTTGCCCGACCACCAGAAGTATTGGCGGGTCAAACGCGGCAGCGTGGGACGCGCCAACCCCGGGGCACAACTGCGGGTGGTCGATAACGACGGCGCCCCGCTCGGACCCGACGAGGTCGGGCTGCTCGAGGTCAAACCGGGACAGCTCGGGGCCTCGGCGACGTGGATGCGCACCACCGACCTGGCACGCATCGATGCCGACGGCTTCCTGTGGATCATCGGTCGAGCCGATCAGGCGATCATCCGCGGCGGCTTCAAAGTGATGCCGGACGACGTCCGCGCCGCGTTGGAGAGCCATTCCGCGGTCGCCGGTGCTGCGGTGGTCGGGCGGCGCGACGACCGCCTCGGGGAGACACCGGTCGCGATGGTCGAACTGCGAGAGCCGGCATCTGCCGACGCCGGTGCGCTCGCCGACTTTCTGCGAACACGGTTGGCGCGCTATGAGATTCCCACCGACATCGCCATCGTCGCTGAACTCCCGAGAACACCGTCAGGCAAGCCCGATCTGAGCGCGGTGCGGCGCTTCTTCGCCGATAGCCTTTCCGCCGCCCAGGGTGACCATGCCGAGTGAATCGCCAACCGTTGGCGAAATCCTGCGCGAGCAGGCGCACAGCAGAGGTGATCACCCGCTGCTGGTGTGCGACGCCGAGCGCATCAGTTACGCCGAAGCCGACCGTCGCTCCGTGCAGTTGGCTCGCGGGCTCGTCGCCCTCGGCGCCGGCAAAGGCAGCCACGTCGGATTGCTTTACCCCAACGGCGCCGCGTTTGCGGTCGGCATGCTGGCCGCGGCGCGAATCGGCGCCGTCGTCGTCCCGTTTTCCACCTTCGCGACCACACGAGAGCTTGGCGAACAACTGGTCGGCAGCGACACCCAGATTCTCCTTGCCACCTCGTCCTACCGCTCCCACGACTTCGTGCAGCAGCTCGCCGACGTGCTGACCGGACCCGACCTCGACGGAGACGCTGCGCTATTCGACCCTGCCGCACCGCAATTGCGGCACGTCATCTTCGACGTCGAGCGCCTGCATCAACTCGCCGACACCGTCGATGAGCGGCGATTGACGGCGATGGAAGACGATGTCGACGGCTCGGATCCGCTGACGATCGTTTACACGTCGGGCACGACCAGCACCCCCAAGGGCGTGGTGCACACTCACGCTGCGCTACTCAACCACCAGCGAAATCTCAATGCAGTCCGGCGCCTGACCGCCGCGGACAAGCTGTTCTGCAACTCACCGTTCTTCTGGATCGGAGGACTCGGGTTTGCGTTGCTTGCCACCTTGCTCGCCGGATCGACGCTGGTGTGCTCTGACGCCCCACATGCCGGCCAGACGCTCGATCTGATCGAGGCCGAAAGACCCACCGTCACCAACGGTTTCGCTGCCGGGATCGCGCACCTGGCCCGGCACCCGAGTTTCGGCAGCCGCGACCTGTCGTCAATGCGACGTGGCAACTTGTATCCGATCATGGCGCCCGAGGTGCGGCCGGCCGATCCGGAGTTGCGGCACAACATGCTCGGATTGACCGAAGCCGGCAGCGTGATCCTGATCAGCGGCGACGACAGCGACCAACCGGAACATCGACGTGGGTCGTTCGGCAAGCCCGCGCCGGGCGTGGAAACCAAGATCGTTGATCCTGACACCGGGGCACTGGCCGAGGACGGCACACTTGGTGAGCTGTGCATCCGCGGGCCCTGCCTGATGCAGCGCTATTACAAACGCAGTCGGGAGGAATGTTTCGACGCCGACGGCTGGTTCCACACCGGGGACCTGGTGGCCACCGATCGCGATGAGTTCGTCTACTTCATCCGCCGTCAAGGTTCGATGATCAAGACGGCAGGCGCGAACGTGTCGCCCGCCGAAGTGGAGCAGGCGATCGCCAAGGTCACCGGCGGCGCCGTGGCACATGTGCTTGGCATTCCGGATGCCGAGCGAGGCGAGATCGTCGCTGCCGTCGTCGCGCTGGACGACGGCGCACACTTCGACGAAACCACACTCCGGCGCGAGCTCACGGCGGAGCTCTCGGCGTACAAGATCCCGAAACGGTTCGCGGCCATACCGGCGGCGGAGGTTCCGCTATTGGCCAGCGGCAAAGTCGATATGCGGCAATTGAAGCGGCTTTTCGATGCCTGAAACGATCGACCGAGTGGTGAGGCTCCGCGCCGCCAAGCATGGGGCCAAACCGATGGTCATCGACCAGATGTCGCGCGTTAGCTATAACGAACTTGACTCAACCACAAAGGGTTTGGCGGCAGCTCTCATCGAAGCCGGCATCGTCAAAGGCACCCGGGTGGGCCTGATCATGCCCAACGGTGTCCGCTGGGTGCAGATCGCGATCGCAGTCACGCGGATCGGTGCGGTGCTGGTTCCATTGAGCACGCTGTTGCAGCCACGGGAACTGGCGGCGCAATTACAGACCGCATCGGTGCAGTTCCTGATCAGCGTGGAGGAATTCCGCGGCCACCGATATCTGGACAACGTGCAACGCGAGCTGCTTCCGGCGTTGCGCGAGGTTTGGACCGCCGACCGGATGTTGCAAAACGTCGCAGGCGACGCGGCCCGCCCTATCGTCGACGCGCTGGCAGCGACGGTTACACCCAGCGACCCGATGGTCGTCATGTTCACGTCCGGCAGCAGCGGCACACCCAAGGGCGTCATGCACTCGCACGGGAATGCGCTGGGCGCCGTCGCATCCGGATTGACCAGCCGCTGCATCGATTCCGAAACCCGCCTGTACCTACCGATGCCTTTTTTCTGGGTGGGCGGCTTCGGCAGCGGTGTACTCTCCGCGTTGCTAGCCGGTGCCACCCTGGTGACCGAAGACATTCCTCAACCCGACACCACGCTACGCTTGCTGGAGCGGGAACGGGTAACGCTCTTTCGCGGCTGGCCCGATCAGGCCGAAGCCCTGGCGCGTCATCCGTCCCGCACCGAAGTGGATTTGTCGGCGCTGCGTCCCGGCAGTCTGGATGCGCTGCTACCGCCGGAGCGCCGCGGGCAGCCCGGTGCCCGAGCCATGCTGTTCGGCATGACCGAGGCTTTCGGCCCTTATTGCGGCTACCCCGCCGACACCGATATGCCGCGTTCCGCCTGGGGAAGCTGCGGCAAGCCATTCCCCGGGATGGAGGTCCGGATCACCGACCCCGACACCGGAGAGCCGGTTCCGGCGGGAACCATTGGGATGATGGAGCTTCGGGGACCGCACACCCTACGCGGGATATGCCGGCGCAGCCGCGAGGACCTGTTCACCGCCGATGGCTTTTATCCAACGGGTGATCTCGGCCGGCTCGATAACGACGGCTTTTTGTTCTACCACGGGCGATCTGACGACATGTTCAAAGTCAGCGGTGCCACCGTCTATCCCACCGAGGTCGAGCAGGCGCTGCGGGACATCGACGGCGTCGAAAGCGCATTCGTCACCAATGTGACCGGCGCACAGGGCGATCACGTGGGTGCGGTGGTAGTGTGCGACACGGCCGCGAACAGCGCCGAGCAGCTGCGCACGGCTGCCCGCAAGCTGCTCAGCTCTTTCAAGGTGCCGACGATCTGGCTGTTGGTCGATTCCGATGAGACGATTCCGCGTGGTTCGACCGGCAAGGTCGATGTCCGGCGGCTGCGCGAGTTACTGGCCGGCGAGGCGTCACGAGCCCAGCGCTTTGGTGAGTAGCGCGGTGAGACGCTTCTGCTCCGCAGCGCTCAAGTGACCGGTCAACGGCTTGATCCGGTCCGCGATGGCCGCGGTTACCTCGGGCACCAGACGGCGGGCCCGCTTGGTGAGACTGACCCGCACCGAACGGCCGTCGTGAGGATCGGCGGTCCGGACGACCAGCCCACGCTGGGCCGCGCGGTCGATGAGTCCGCTGATGGTCGAGCGCTCCAGGCCGGTAAAAGTCGCCAGGTCGGCCATCGTCGGCTCACGATCGCGCAGGATACCCAACATCCGTAGTTGCGTGAGAGATAGGTCGTGTTCGGCCGCAACCTCCGTGAGCGCCGCCATCAGCGCAAAAGAAATCTGCACCAACGCATCTCGTAGGTCATCGATGTGATCGTCGCCTGAGCCGACCTCTGACATCATACGAGCGACTATACCGAATATACTTCGTATTGCCAACTAGATTAATTCATACTACCATCTATTTTCGATGCCGCAGAGTAGGTAGGAAGGCCGGGATGAAAGCTGCAGTTGTGAGTGTGTTCGATGAGCCACCGCGCTACGGAGACTTCCCCGACCCGGTCGCCGCACGCGGTGATGAACTGGTAGTCGACGTCGTCGCCGCCGCACTACATCCGCGTGTGCGTTCCCAGGCGAATGGGTCCCACTACACCAGCACCGGAGAGCTTCCGCTGGTGCCCGGTATCGACGCGGTCGTCCGCGACGCGAAAGGCAAGCTCTACTACGCCCTTCTGGACGACACCACGCTGGGCACGATGGCTCAGCGCACGATCATCGAAAAAGACCGCAGCGTCGCGTTGCCCAAAGACGCCGACCCGGTGACGGTGGCGGCCGCGATCAACCCGGTGATGTCCTCCTGGGTGGCGCTGCGGCACCGCATCCACTTCAAGCGCGGATCGAGTGTGCTGATCCTCGGTGCAACCGGCAGCGCCGGACGCATGGCGATACAGGTCGCCAGACGGTTTGGCGCCAACGAGGTCATCGGTGCCGGCCGCGATCCCCAGCGGCTCGAGGAACTCACGGCGCTCGGCGCCGACCGGGTGCTCACCCTCGACCAACTCGACCAGGCCGGCGATGTCGACGTCGTCATCGACTACGTGTGGGGCGAACCCACCGCCAAAGGCATGGTCGACCTCATCACGCATCGACGTGACCGCGGCAAAGAGCTCACCTGGATCCAGATCGGCTCGATGGCCGGACCGAGCGCCGAGATCCCCTCCGCCGTACTACGATCCAGCCGCACACAGATCGTCGGCAGCGGTATCGGCTCGGTGGAAGGTCGGGACTTTCGCGCAGAAATCGCCGAGATTGCCAAGGCCATCATCAAGGGGGCGTTCGACGTCCGCACTCAAACGATCCCGCTGAGCGACGTCGCCACCGCATGGACACAACCGCTCGACGGCGACAAACGCATCGTCTTTTTGCCGTGACTAACCGTCACCCGAATCGACCACGCCATGCTCGACGAGGTGGTTGATCAGCGGCGCTGCGCCGGCAGCCAGGTGCTCCGACATCGCTCTGCGGGCCAGCTCGCTGTCGTGTTTGGCCAGCGCCGTCAACACCCGGCGATGGTCTTTGATCGACTGTTGCGGCCAGCCGGCGATCGTGGGAAACACGGATTCCGGTGCATAACGGGTGATTTGCGACATCAACTGAGCGAGCTTCGGCGACTCGGCGGCGACGTTGATGGCCCGGTGAAACTCGTGATTGAGACGAACCGTTCGCTCGTTGTCGCCACCGGCATAGGCGTCCTCCAGCTCGGCCTGGATCTGCTTGAGCTCGCGCAGCTGGTCGTCGTCAATGTTGACCGCCGCCCGCGCGGCGAGCTCGCCGCCGACGTGTGCCTGGACATTGGCCACGTCAGTCAGGTCCCGTCCGGTCACCGGCAGCACCACGAACCCGCGGCGCGGCTGCTGAGCAAGCAGCCCTTCGGCACGGAGTTCGAACAACGCCTCCCGCACCGGCGTGACGCTAATCCCTAACTCCGCGGCCAACTGGTCGAGGCGGACGTATTCACCCGCCGAGTAGGTGCCGTCGAAGATCCGCTTGCGGACATAGCGCGCAACGTCTTCCGACAGCTGCGGTCGCGCGGCGAAATCCGGGACGCTCACGGTCAAATCCGATACTCGGCGAGCAGCCGCTTGCTGATGATTGATTTCTGTATCTCGCTGGTCCCCTCGCCGATGAGTAGAAACGGGGCGTCGCGCATCAGCCGCTCGATTTCGTACTCCTTGGAATACCCGTAGCCACCGTGGATGCGGAAGCTCTGTTGGGTGACCTCTGAGCAGAATTCGCTGGCGAGATATTTGGCCATGCCCGCGGCGACGTCGTTACGCTCGCCGGAATCCTTCAGCCGTGCCGCATTGACCATCATCAGGTGCGCAGCCTCGACTTTGGTTGCCATTTCAGCGATTTGGAATGCGATCGCCTGGTGTTCGGCGATCGGCCTGCCGAAGGTATGGCGCTGCTGGGCGTAGCGCACGGCGAGCTCGAACGCACGTACCGCCACCCCGACGGCTCTGGCCGAGACGTTGACCCGTCCGACCTCGATACCGTCCATCATCTGATAGAAACCCTGTCCGGGGGTGCCACCCAGGACGTCGTCGGCGCTGGCGACGTATCCGTCGAAGATGAGCTCGGTGGTGTCAATGCCCTTGTAGCCCAGCTTGTCGATCTTGCCCGGGATGAGCAGACCGGGTGCCACCTCGCCGAATCCGGTCGGCTTCTCGATGAGGAACGCGGTCAGATTCCGGTGCGGTGATTCCGCGCCCTCATCGGTGCGAACCAACGCCGCCACCAGAGTGGAGCTGCCGCCATTGGTCACCCACATCTTCTGGCCGTTGATGGTGTAACTACCGTCGTTGTTGAGTGTGGCGCGGGTACGGATCGCGGCGACGTCCGAACCCAACTCCGGCTCGGACATCGAGAACGCACCGCGAACCTCTCCGGTTGCCATGCGCGGCAACAGCCGCTGCTTCTGCGCGTCGGTGCCATGCTGACGCAGCATGTAGGCGACGATGAAGTGGGTATTGAGCACTCCCGAGATGCTCATCCAGCCGCGGGCCAATTCTTCGATGCACAACGCGTAGGTCAGCAGTGACTCACCCACGCCGCCGTATTCCTGGGGGATCATCAGGCCGAATAGACCCATCTCCTGCATCTGATCGACAATGGCTTGCGGATACGTGTCGGTGCGTTCGAGCTCCGGCGCGTTGGGAATGACTTCCTTCTCGACGAATTGCCTTACCGTGGCGATGATCTCGCTTTGGAATTCGGTGAGGCCGATCGTCTCGGCAAGTTTGGTCATGCGGCGCCTATCTCCTTAGTCAGCAGGCGATCGTTTTTGCATTGGTCAGTCGCGCGACGTCGGCTGTGCTCAAGCCCAGCCGCGCGGTGAGCAGGTCGGCGGTATCGCCACCGAGTCTGGGCGCGGCTTCGCTTGCGAGATAGCCATCGTCGAAGACGGTCGGCATCGCCGGCGCGAGATAGTCGCCGAGCCCGTCTTGGTGCAGCGGCGAAAACAGCGGATTCGCGGTAACCCGTTCGTCTTCAGCGACTTGCGCGAAAGTCCGGTAACGCTCGAACAATACGCTGGTGGCAGACAGCGCCTCGGTGATCTCCTCGGCGGTGTGGTCGGCGAACCAGATCGCGAACAGACCGCTGAGCACGTCGCGGTATCGGTAGCGCTCGCCCTCGTCGCTGAAGTCGGCGCCGAGCGACGCGGCCAGCGCTGAGACGGCTGCGTCGGTCCCCGATACCTCGATGAGATCCTGAAAGTGTCGTCGTGTCAGCGTGACAACCATGAACGCGGCACCGTCGCGGCTGGTGAAATCCTGACCGTACTGGCCGTAGATCGCGTTGCCCAGGCGTTGACGTTCGGTGCCGTTCACCTGAGGCTCGGTCAACCATCCCAAGTTACCCGCGGTGGCCAGCGCGACATCTTCCAGCGCGATGCTGACTTTGGCGCCGACTCCGGACTGATCGCGGCGACGCACCGCGGCGACGACCGCGAGCGCGGCGTAGAGGCCGCAGCACACATCCCAGGCCGGCAGCACGTGATTGATCGGACCGGCCTGGCTCGCCGGCCCAGTGACCAACGGAAATCCGGTCGCCGCGTTGACCGTATAGTCCACCCCGGTGGAACCGTCATGGCGGCCGAGTAGCTGGACGTGTATCACGTCGGCGCGCATCGCGGCGAGCTTGTCAAATGACAACCAGGACAAGCCTGCGGTGTTGGTCACCACGACACCGTCGCCCTCCACGATCAGCCGCTGCACCAGCTCCTGCCCTTCGGGTGACCGCAAATCGATGGTGGCAGAACGCTTTCCCTTGTTCAGGCCGGTCCAGTAAATCGACGTCCCGCTTGCGGCCAGTGGCCAGCGACGAAGGTCGGATGCGCCGCCGATAGGGTCGACGCGTATCACGTCCGCGCCCAGTTGGCTCAACGTCAAGCCACACAACGGCGCCGCGACGAAGCTGGAGACTTCGACGACGGTGAGGTCGGCCAACGGCAGGTTCACTGGGACCCGACCCTTTCGAAGACCGCGGCAAGGCCTTGTCCCCCGCCGATGCACATCGTTTCCAGCCCGTAGCGCGCGTCCCGCCGATTGAGCTCGCGGGCCAGCGTGGCCAGCATCCGACCGCCGGTCGCGCCGACCGGATGACCCAGCGATATACCCGAGCCGTGCACGTTGGTCCGCTCCCGATCGTCGACGCCAAAGTGCCACTCCCGCATGACCGCAAGAGCCTGAGCGGCGAATGCCTCGTTGAGCTCGATAAGGTCGATGTCGCTCAACTGCAGTCCCGCTTTGGCCAGCGCGACCTCGGTGGCCGGTACCGGGCCGATGCCCATCACGTTGGGCGGCACGGCTGCAACACCCCACGACACCAACCGCACCAGTGGCGTCAGACCGAGTTCGCCGGCCTTCTCCGGCGTCGTCACCAAACACATGGACGCTGCATCGTTCTGTCCGCTGGCGTTTCCCGCCGTCACCGTTGCGTCTGGATCATGTTCCAGCAGAACGGGTTTAAGCTTGCTCAGCGATTCGACCGTGGTGTCGGCGCGCGGGTGCTCGTCGGTGTCGATCAGCTCCTCGCTCCGGCGGCTGCGCACCGTAACCGGAATGATTTCTTCGGCCAGGATGCCGTCCTTCTGCGCGGCCACCGCCCGCTGATGCGACGCCACCGCTAGTTCGTCCTGCTCTTGCCGCGAGATGCTGTACTGGCGTCGCAGGTTTTCCGCGGTCTCCAACATCCCGCCGGGAACTGGGTAGAGACGGCCACCGGCTGTGCTGCGTCCGCGGGCCAGCCCGTCGTGCACCCGCACACCGCCACGGGCACCGCCCCAGCGCATATCGGTGGAGTAGAAGGCGACGTTGCTCATGCTTTCCGCACCGCCGGCGACGACGACGTCGCAGTCCCCCGCGCTGACCTGCAGACAAGCCTGAATAACCGCCTGTAGACCCGATCCGCAGCGGCGGTCGACCTGCATGCCGGGCACCGTGACCGGTAGGCCGGCATCGAGTGCGACCACGCGCCCGATCGCAGGCGCCTCGCTGCTCGGGTAGCAATGCCCGAGGATGACATCCTGCACCGATTCGCGTGGGATGCCGGTCCGTTCGAGCAGCCCGGTGAGAGCCGCAACGCCGAGGTCGACGGCGGTTTGCGACTTGAACATCCCGCCGTAGCGGCCGATCGGCGTCCGAACCGGTTCGCAGATCACGGCTTCGCGCGTGCTCATAGGTGCCTTCCGCCGGTCACCTCGAGGACGGCTCCGGTCATGTATGACGACAGATCGCTCGCGAGGAACAGTGCGACCTTAGCGACCTCTTCGGGCTCGCCGGCTCGTCCCATCGGTATCTCGGCCAGCTTCTCGTCCCAGATCCGTTGCGGCATGGCCTCGGTCATCGCCGACCTGATCAGCCCGGGCTGGATCGCGTTGACCCGAACGCCGAGGTGGGCGAGTTCCTTGGCAGCCGCCTTGGTCATGCCGACGATCCCGGCCTTGGCCGCCGAATAGTTGGTCTGGCCGACCATGCCGACTTTCCCGGAGATCGACGACATGTTCACGATCGCGCCGCGCTTGTTCTCTCGCATGATCGCCGCGGCCTTGCGGAGCCCATTCCAGGTCCCCTTCAGATGCACGGCGATGACCTGATCGAACTGCTCTTCGGTCATCTTTCGCATCGTCGCGTCGCGGGTGATGCCGGCGTTGTTGACCATGATGTCCAGCCCGCCGAACCGGTCGACGGCAGCGGCGACCAGCGCGTCGACGTCGTCAGCGGAAGTCACATCGCAACGCACCGACGCGGCCCTGTCCGCACCACCGAGCTGCTTCGCGGCGACCTCGGTCGCCTCGAGATTCACGTCACCGAGCACGACCCGTGCCCCTTCGGCAACGAACCGCTGCGCGATGGCGAAACCCAATCCTTGAGCGCCACCGGTGATGACTGCGGTCTGACCGGTCAACAACGACACCCTGATCACCGTCCTCTGTCTGGACCCCGAACCCGGGACATCATCGCACATCATATTTCATATATGATCGTGCCAGTTAGCCGCCATCCCATTGCCCGAAAGGAGCGTTGATTCAATGTCTCCTGCGGTCGTCGACGACGACGACTTCCAGCAGATCCTCGCGCAGACCCGGCAGTTCGTTCGTACTGTCGTCGTCCCGCGGGAGCAGGAAATTCTGGCCACCGACCGGGTGCCCGATGATCTGCGGAACCAGGCCAAGGACATGGGCTTGTTCGGCTACGCCATCCCCCAGGAATGGGGCGGACTCGGGCTCGACATCACCCAGGACGTCGAGCTGGCGATGGAGTTGGGCTACACCTCGCTGGCGCTTCGGTCGATGTTCGGCACCAACAACGGCATCGCCGGTCAAGTCCTCGTCGGATTCGGTACCGACGAGCAGAAGGCCGACTGGCTGGAGGGGCTGGCGACCGGAAAAGTCGCCTCGTTCGCGCTGACCGAGCCTGGGGCGGGGTCAAACCCGGCGGGGTTGCGTACCAAGGCCGTTCGTGACGGCGCGGACGGCGATTGGGTCATTTCCGGCGAGAAGCGGTTCATCACTAATGCACCGGTCGCGGACCTGTTCGTCGTCTTCGCCCGGACCCGTCCCGCCGACGACGCCGGACCGGGCATCGCGGTATTCCTGGTTCCCGCGGACGCGGCGGGTGTGGAGGTCGGGACCAAGGACGCCAAGATGGGACAGGAAGGCGCCTGGACCGCCGACGTCCGCTTCACCGATGTGCGCGTCCCGCCCGGCGCGCTGGTGGGCGGCAGTGAGGACATCGGCTATCGAGCAGCGATGACCTCCCTGGCACGGGGCCGGATCCACATCGCCGCGGTAGCCGTGGGCGCCGCGCAGCGGGCGCTCGACGAATCCGTGGCGTACGCGGCCACCGCCACGCAGGGCGGTACCCCGATCGGGAACTTCCAGCTCGTGCAGGCGATGCTGGCCGACCAGCAGACCGGGGTGATGGCCGGCCGCGCCCTGGTCCGTGACGCGGCCCGGCTGTGGATCACTGACCAGGACCGGCGAATCGCGCCGTCGGCGGCCAAGGTGTTCTGCACCGAAATGGCCGGTAAGGTTGCCGATCTCGCCGTGCAGATTCACGGCGGCAGTGGATACATGCGCGAGGTGCCGGTGGAACGCATCTATCGTGACGTCCGGCTGTTGCGGCTCTACGAGGGCACCAGCGAGATTCAACGGCTGATCATCGGTTCCAACCTGGTCAAGGCGGCGCAGCGCAAGCAGTGACGTATTATCGTTCGCGTTACAGTGACGTTTACGATATGGAGCGCACATGAGCGGTCGGCTGGCTGGCAAGGTGGCATTCATCACCGGAGCGGCACGCGGCCAGGGCCGCGCCCACGCCGTCCGGATGGCTCGCGAGGGCGCCGACATCATCGCCGTCGATGTCGCCGGCAAGCTGCCGTCCTGCGTGCCCTACGACTCGGCAACTCCGGAGGACCTCGCCGAAACCGCTCGGCTCGTCGAAGCAGCCGACCGTCGAATTGTGGCGTCAGCGATCGACATTCGTGACTTCGACGAGCTGTGTGGGGCGGTGGACGACGCGGTCGCCGCGCTGGGGCGGTTGGACATCATCGTCGCCAACGCCGGCATCTCGGCGCCGCAGGTCTGGAACGAGATCACTCCCGAATCGTTTCGGGACGTGATGGACGTCAACGTGACGGGAACGTGGAACACGGTGATGGCCGGGGCCCAGAAGATCATCGACGGCGGTCGCGGCGGGTCCGTCATTTTGATCAGCTCGGCAGCCGGCATCAAGATGCAGCCGTTCATGGTGCACTACACCGCCAGCAAGCACGCCGTGACCGGGATGGCCCGCGCGTTCGCCGCCGAGCTGGGCAGGCATTCGATCCGGGTCAACAGCGTGCACCCCGGTCCCGTCAACTCCGCGATGGGAAGCGGCGACATGGTCGCCGCGGTAGCCAAAGCCACCGAAACCTATCCGCAGCTGGCGAATGTGCTCACGCCGTTTTTGCCGAATTGGGTGGCCGAGCCCGAAGACATCGCCGACGCGGTGTGCTGGCTGGCCAGCGACGAATCCCGAAACGTCACCGCCGCGGCGATCTCCGTCGACCAGGGCTCCACGCAATACTGATTCCCGTCACGAGATGAGGTCAAGCGTGCCGAGGTCGCGGATGGCCTGGCAGCCGCGGGCCAACATGGTGAGCACCATGTCGTCTCCGCGGTCGGTGGCGGTGGCGAACGCGAAGCCCAAAGCCGAGATCAGCAGCGCCTGCGGCATGCCGAGTCGGTAGTCGCGCCAGCAGGTTTCGCGGTCGTAGCCGGTCACTCCGTAGTCGCAGAGCGCTCGATGGTACTCGTCGACAAGGTCCTGCTCGATCGCCGACCGCAGTTCAGGCTCGAGGCTGGTCGCGGTGAAGTAGGCGAGATCCCTTGCGGGCAGCCCTACACCGAGCGTCTGCCAATCCACTACAGTGACCCTGCTGGCGTCCGGATAGAACAGCATGTTATCGAGGCGGTAGTCGCCGTGCAGTAAGGCGAATCGATCCCGCTCGGCAAGCAGCCACGGGGCTACCAAACCCATTGCGGCGGCGAAGGTATCGCGGTCAGCAGCGCTCATCCGGTCCCCGAGTTTGTCCAGGGTGATCTCCAGACTCATCCGCGCAACTTCGCCGAGACCCTGGGCTGACGCTTCGTCGGGTCGGGCGAAGGCGATCCCCGGGAAATCCAGCCACACCGGATCACACCAGCTGGGCCCGTGCAGGCCGGCCAACGCCGTGACTGCCAGCCGCGCCTGCTGCTCGCCACAGCCAGCGATCTGGTCGCCCTGCGCCGCGGGCGCCTGATCGGCGAGCAGCAGGGCGTAGTCAAGAGCGTCGTCGCTGATCTCGCAGTAAAAGCATTCCGGTATCGGCACCCGCACCCGATCGGCGACGGAGGCGTAGAAGGCGCACTCACTGCGATAGCCGATCGTCACTCGGTCGCGAACAGTGTCGTCGCGAGCGGGCAGTTTGATCACAAAGGTGTCGGGCAAGCGACGCGCATTGCCTGCGTACTTCGCCGACACCCGATACGTCGCACCGGTCTGTCCCGTACCGATGGCGGTCACGTCGACTTCGGATACCTGCACTGGGTCTGCGTCCCGGCTCACCGCGGCTGAAAGCCACTCGGGAGTGATGTCTTCTGGATACCGAGGAATGGACATCGCAGTACTCGCCCACGTCTTACGTTCAAGACTCATTGCCGATCCACGCCTCCGGTGACATCAGTTCTCGGACGATCACGCCCGACCGATCCGACAACTGTAGGCCACACGGCATGAACCTCAGCCGCAGGTGATCGGAATAAAGACGAACTTCCTCCCACGCGGGCGCTGCGCTGTGATATGGCTCGTATGTCACTGCCGGCCGACAGCAGCGACACAATGCGACGGGCGGTACCTGCTGGTGAAGCGGCTCAACGGCATGGACGCGCTGCTGCTCTACAGCGAGACACCCAACCTGCATACCCATACGTTGAAGGTCGCGGTCGTCGACACCGCCCAATACCCCGGTGAGTTCAGTTACGAGCTGTTCCGTCGCACATTCGGCGAACGGCTACCTCTGCTCGACCCGTTGCGCTACCAGCTCGTCGACACTCCTTGGCGGCTGCATCACCCGATGTGGCTCGAGAATTGCGACGTCGACCTTGACTACCACCTTAGGCGAGTGGACGTACCGGCTCCCGGCGGGCGACGGGAGCTCGACGAGGTCATCGGCCAGGTGGCCAGCACCCCGCTGGACCGGCGCCGTCCGCTGTGGGAGTTCTACTTCGCCGAAGGGATGGCAGATCAGAAGTTCGCACTCATCGGGAAGGTCCATCACGCTTTGGCCGACGGGGTGGCATCGGCGAATCTGCTTGCCCGCGCGATGGATCCGGCAAAATCCGCACAGGTCGTCACCGCAAGCGCCGGCAACCGCGTGCCGCCCGGGAGTGCCGAACTACTGCGGGCAGCTCGGCGAGACCACACACAGCAAATCGCAGCGCTGCCAGGAGTGATAAAAGACGCAGCTTCGGGATTCTGGCGTATGCGGCAGCGCTCGCGGCAACGCACTGCGCAACCAGACCTGGCCGGCCCCTTGCAGGCGCCGCCGACGTTCATCAACCACGTGGTGTCGCCGGCGAGAAGATTTGCGACGGCGACATTCTCCATCGCCCAGGTGAAAGAGACCGCTAAGCGTCTGCAGATCACCCTCAATGTCGTCGTGCTCGCGATCGCGGCGGGAGCATTGCGGGAGCTGTTGCTTCGTTACGACGGCAGGGCCGATCGTCCGCTCGTCGCGTCAATCCTGGCCAGCACGAACAAATCACCGAACCGAATCACCGGCAACGAGCTGAGCGGAATGGCCGTGTCGATCCCGGTGCATATTGACGATCCGGCGGAGCGAGTCCGACTGACCTCGCTGGCCAGCGCGATCGCGAAGGAAAACTACGAACTGCTCGGCCCCGAGACGTACGGCAGGTTGGTCGATTATCTACCGACCATCGCGGCTCCCCCGGCGTTTCGGTGGTTGTCGAAGCGGAGCGGCCGCAACAGGCTCTTCAATCTTCCGATCTCCAACGTGCCAGGCCCCCGCGAGCGCGGCAGCTTCGGCGGCGCGCCGGTGAGTGAGATCTATTCGGCCGGCCCGCTGCCACCCGGATGTGGCATCAACATCACGGTGTGGAGCTACGTCGACCAACTCAACGTATCGGTGATTGCCGATGATCGCACGCTCGGCGACACCCACGAGGTTACCGATGCGATGTTTCACTCATTCGCTGAAATCCGCAGAGCATCAGGGCTTTCCGAGGAATTGATCGAGGTTCGCTCAGCGATGCCCCGAGCTAGCGCCGTCTAACCAAGCACTGGGAGCCGTCGCTGCCGGGCCAACCGGTCAAGGGCGGTCTGCATCACCGATCGAACATGAGCATCGACCTGCTCGACGTCAGGGTTCTCGCCGAACTGCGCAAAAAGGTCGATCGGTTTCAACACCTGCGTGACGATTTTCGTTGGCAGCGGGACGTTTATCGGGACGAGCATGCTGAGCCCGAACGGGAAGCCTATGGTCAACGGCAGGATGTCGGAGCGCAGCCGACCCAGGCCGAGTCGTTTTGCCAGCCAGGTTCCCCGATTCAGAAACAACTGGCTCTCTTGACCGCCGATCGACACCGTCGGCACGATCGGCACTTTGGCGTCGATCGCGGTCCTGACATAGCCCACGCGACCGTTGAAGTCGATGACGTTCTGGGCCAGGGTCGGCCGGTAGGCGTCGTAAACCCCGCCGGGAAAGTTCAAGACGACGCCGCCCGACCGCAGCGCCGCGGCGGCGTTCTTTGTGCCGGCGTGGATGAGACCGACACGGGTCACCCAGTCAGACAACGGTCCCAGGAAAAGCCCGTCATGGCCGAGGGTGTAGAGCGGGCGCTGGTAGCCCAACGCGTTGTAGTAGCCCGAGGCGAAGATGAGCACATCGGGGGTGAGCATTCCGCCAGAATGGTTGGAAACCACCAGTGCCCCACCCGTGCGGGGGAATGATTCCAAGCCACGCACCTCGGCCCGAAACCAACGATTGGCCAGCGGCGTTGCCGCATCGATCAATCGTCTGGTGAGGTCGGGGTCCCAGCCAGCAGAATCGTCGCTGCCAATCTCGTCTGCTGTCATATACAGTTGCAATCTAGAGCTGAACAAAAATTAGGTCAAGTTCAAGGGGTCTTACAGTCGTTGCCGCAACAGTGACAATCCTGGCCCGTCCAGCATGTGGAGTAGGGCGGCGCGGCCGCAGACGCTCATCATCAAGGCGGCGACCGGCCCGCTGATCTCGGCTCCCTCCCGCCACGTCCGGTTGACGTCGGTCGCCGAAAGTCGGATTCGACGAAGCCTCCCCAACGGCAAGAAACCAATCGGCCAGCGGCCGCTGAGAAAATCCAACGCCAGCGCCGTCAGCTGCGCGTCGGGCTCGAACGGGAGACCGAGCGGAATCCTGATATCACCGCTATGCACCAAGATGTCGGCGAGCGGGCCGAGCGGCCCGAACACCGGTGAGCTGATCGGCCGGTCGGCGTGTTGACGGATACTGGCGACGATCTCGGCCGTCGGCGCCGGCGCCCGACGCCGCGCCAGCTCACCAATTCCGCGGCCCAGGCTTCCCCGCCGAATCGCCATCTGAAGAAACCCGGACATGCCATCGTCCACCGTGCTCACCACGTGCGCGGCCACGGTCTTGACGTCCCAACCTAGGCACAAGCTCGGCGTTGCCAGCTGCGCTTCGTCGAGGTCGTTGAGCAAGCTCGCAAGCTGACGTCGCTCTTCCGCGACAGCGGCAAAGACAAATTGCTGGTCGACGCTGCCCACTGCCCATCACCTTTTGATTGGTTTGCCGTAAGTCGAAGCCACTGCTACCACTCCCGAGCCAGTGCTACTGGGGCGTGACGATCACTACTGTAGTGCGGACCATATATTTGGTTCAACACTTGATCGCACGCAACTAGTCAGTCTCACCTAAACGGTCATCGGACGGTGTCCAAACGCGGGTGGACTCGGAGCGGCCCCGTAGCACGGTGTCGCCATGTGACGCCCAGTGCCCGCGCTCGGCCGCATCGGCTCGATCTATCGCAGCTGCTGAACACGCGATCCGCCGGTCCACCGCTTTTGCGAAGTCGGCCAGCCGCGCGGCCTCGTTGACCGCATCGCCGACGACGGTGTACTCATAGCGGTTTTCGGCGCCGATGTTCCCGGCGAACACCGGCCCCGCTGAAACGCCTATCCCGAAGTCGACCACGGGTAGTCGGCGCAGTTGGCTGCGCAGGCTGCGGGCGGTGGCCAACGCCGCCGATGCCGCGTCGTCTGCGGGCAGCGGTGCCCCAAAGATCGCCAGCGCGGCGTCTCCCTGGAACTTGTTGATTAAGCCATTCCGCTCGTCGACTGCGCCGACGACGATCTGGAAAAAGTCGTTGAGTACTTCGGCGACCTCTTGCGGCGACCGGCTGGCCGCCAACGTCGTCGAGCCGACCAAGTCGATGAAAAGGATTGCCGCTTCTCGTACATCGCCGGACAGCGAAGTGCCCTCTTCGATGGCGCGGCTGGCCACATCCGCCCCGACGTGACGGCCGAACAGATCTCGTAGTCGGTCACGTTCGGCGATCCCGGCGACCATCCGATTGAATCCGCTTTGCAGACGCCCGATTTCAGAGCGCTCGTAGACTCCGACGAAGGTGTCGATTCGGCCCTGTTCGACCTGCGCCATCGCGTCGACGACCTCTCGCACCGGGTCCGAAATCGACCGCGACGTCAGGATCATCGTGGGCAGTCCCAGTAGCACCGCGGCAAGCGTGACCACCAGGATGGGCATCTCCACCGACGCCGTCTTCTGGATGATCCAACCGTTCGAACGAATGACGATCAAAGCCACGATCGCCACGCACGGCAGCCCACAGCCCATCAACCACATGCCCACAAGTCGAGTAAGCACGCGTGGGGCTATCACGACACCTTCAGAGCCTTGCGTCGCCGCGACCAGAATCGGGCGAAGGGAGGGCTGGGTGAGCAGAAGGCTCAGGCCGGACGCCGCACTGCCGCCGAATACGACCGCGAGCAGGGTTGCGACTGCAAGCGTCAGACCGCCATCAAGGTTTAGCGCGAGGAAAATCACGCCGCTTGCGGCCCACGTTGCCGCCAGGATCAGCGACTGGCGCCTGACGAGTCTGGTCACTGCCCGTCGTTGACGCGGATTGGGTTGGTCGCCACGGACAAACCACCGCAGCACCGGAGCGAGAATCGTGGCCCCGCCTACCGCGACGCCGATGGCTCCCAGCACAACAAGGACCGCCGCAGTGATCATGTTTTTCGCACCGAAGTAGGCATATGCTCCGATGGCCGTTTGGCCGTGTAGCGGTATCACGATCGCAGCGGCGTCGCCGACCGCCAGCAGGTGGGCGCCCGCGAGGCCGGCCGCGTAGCGCATTGACAACCTGCGCGCGCTCGTTCGCCGCGCTTGCTCGGTTGCGCTGGCCGAACCATTACTGCCGCCGTGATGCGCACGCCAACGCGCCTTGGTCACGGAAACAAGGTAGCCGAGCGCCGCCGCCGATTGCGTTACGCGCGCGGCGTCGCTACCCGGCGGGATACCCCACGGACTTGATCTCGGTGTACTGGTCGAAACCGGCCACACCGTTCTGCCGGCCCACACCGCTCTCCTTGTATCCACCGAACGGCGTGTCGGCGCCGTACGGCGCGCCGCCGTTGACGCCCATGAAGCCGGCCCGGATCCGGCGGGCCACCGCCAGTGAGTGATCCAGGGAGCCGGACATGACGTTGCCGGCCAAGCCGTACACGCTGTCGTTGGCGATCCGGATCGCGTCTTCCTCGTCGTCGAACGGGATGACGCACAGCACCGGCCCGAAGATCTCCTCCTGAGCAATGGTCATGGAGTTGTCGACATCGGTGAAAAGCGTTGGCCGTACGTAATATCCCTTGTCGAAACCGGTGGCCGCACCGGGGCCGCCGACCAGCGCCGTGGCACCCTCGTCCACGCCCTTCTGGATGTAGCCCGTCACCCGCTCGAACTGCCTTTCGGAGATCAGTGGGCCGCACAGCGTTCCGGGATCCTGCGGGTCGCCACACGTTACGTTTTCGTAGATGCTCTTGAGGATCGCCACGCCTTCTTCGTAGCGGGACCGCGGCAGCAGCATCCGGGTCGGGTTGGCACAACCCTGGCCGGCGTGCATGCACGGCGCGATGCCGATCGCGCACGCCAGCCCGAAGTCGGCATCTTCGAGGACGATGGTGGCGGACTTGCCGCCGAGCTCCAGGAACAGCCGCTTCATGGTGGCCGCACCCTTTTCCATGATCCGCTTGCCGACCACCGTCGAGCCGGTGAACGAGATCAGGTCGACCTTGGGTGACAGCGTCAGTTCCTCACCGACGAAGTGATCCGATGCGGTGACCACGTTGACGACACCGGCTGGGATGTCCGTCTTTTCGGCGATGAGCCGGCCAAGCCGGGTCGCGTTGAACGGGGTGTTCGGCGCCGGCTTGAGCACCACGGTGTTGCCGGTGCCCAGTGCCTGGCCGAGCTTGTTGAGGGTGACTTCGAACGGGAAGTTCCACGGCACGATCGCGCCGACCACGCCGACCGGCTCCCGCCAGACTTTGCGGGTGGTCAGCGCGCCGGTCAGGCTGATGACCTTGTCTCCCAGGTCGGTTTCCCACGCGTACTCGTCGATCAGCCGGGCGGGGTACTTCAGTCCGTCTTCCAGTGGGGCATCCAACTGGGGGCCGAAAGTGATCGCTCGGGGCGAGCCGACCTCGAGGATCAGCTCCTCGCGCAGCTCATCTATCTCGGACTCGATGGCGTCGTGCAACTGCAAGAGGCAGCGCTTGCGCAGCTCCTTGTTCGTCGACCAGTCGGTCTCGTCGAACGCGCGCCGGGCGGCGTCGATGGCCCGGTGCATGTCCTCCTTCGATGCGTCGGCGACTTCGCCGATCGGCTCCTCGGTTGCCGGATTGATGTTGGTGAACGTCCCGGCCTGGCCGTCGACGAGCGTGCCGTCGATCATCATCTTCGGCTCAAAGCGGACCTTTACAGCCTCAGTCATGTCTGTCACTCTCTTTTGACTCGTTAGACGGGCGTCCCGCAGAGCGCTGGTGACCCTACGGAGAGCCTTACTGGAAACTAGCCGATTGGCAAGGTGCAACCGTTGCGGGGTGGGCTACTGCGCATCGAACAGCACCGGGACCGAAGTCGGCGACCGGAAGACTTGGCCGCGGACGTGCGGGTCTTTCCCGTCGGGGTCCAGCCGAAGATTCGGCAGCCGGTCGAGCAGAAGGTTGACGGCCGTGCGCATTTCGAGCCGTGCCAGGTGCATGCCGAGGCATACGTGCACGCCATGCCCCCAACCCAGATTCGCCTTGGCCTGCCGGTGAATGTTGAACGTGTCGGGGTCCGGATAGCGATCTTCCTGCCGGTTCGCCGAACCCAGCATGGGCATCACGGTCGCCCCGGCCGGGATCTCCACACCGCCGAGCACGGTGTCGCGGGTCGCCACCCGGGTGATGGTCAACAGCGGCGGTTCCCACCGCACGCCCTCTTCGATGGCCGCCGGAAGCAGCGAGCGGTCGGCGCGGATCGCCTCCAGCTGCGGCGGGTCCGACAACAGCCCGAGGAGCAGGCTGCCCAGCGCCCGGTATGTCGTCTCCACGCCGGCGGGCAACAGCAGCCGCAGGAACGAGAAGATCTCCTCGTCGGCGAGCTTCTCCCCGTCGATCTCGGCCGCGCCGAGCGCACTGATCAAGTCGTCCTTCGGCTCGGCGCGGCGGGCCTCGAGGATCGGGGCGAAGTAGTCGCACAGGGCAGCCGACGCCGCCAGCCCGCGTTCCGGGTTCATCAACCAGCTCAGCAGCGAAATCGACCACCGCTGGAACTGCGGGTAGTCCTTTTCCGGCAAACCCAACAGACCCGCAATGATCTGGCTCGGATAGTCGAAGGTGAACTCCTTCACCAAGTCCGCCTTGCCGTTGGGTGCGAACTTGTCGATCAGGCCATTCGCCACGCGGCCGACCAACTCGTCCTGCCAGCGCGCCAATGACTTCTGCGAGAACGCCTTTGATACCAGTGAGCGCAGCCGCCCGTGGATCGGCTCGTCCATTCCGAGCATCACGCCTTCACCGAGCACGGGGCCGAACGCGGCGATGACGGCAGACGACGAGAACGTCTCGTTGTCGCGCAGCATCTGCTGGACATCCTCGTGGCGATACACGATGAACATCGGCAGCGATTCCTCGTGCGGTAGCGCACCCGATGTCTCGAGCCGCTGGACCGGTTCCTCGCGGCGCAACCGCGCCAGCTCGGTGTACGGGTCACGCACATCACCGGAGATGGCGTCATCGAAGGACCCGAAATCCTCCAGGTCGTCAAAAAGCTGTTCCATTGCTATCCCTTAGTCCCCTTCAGTTCCCTTGCGGCGCTTCGCCGCCAGCGACGCCAAGCGCTGCAGCACCGGCTGCGGCACAACGTGCGCGACCAACCCCATCCCCCGTTGGGCCGCGGTCAACGGCCACGCCCCATCCCGCATTGACCCCTGTTTGGGTATGCCGAGCACGATCCGCGACATGTGGTGCATGCCGGAAGACGGGAGAATCCTGTTGAATGTCAACAGCATTGAGGCATCCGGGCCCACGCCGCGGCGGCGGAACGACTTCTGGTCAGCCAACGCCTTGATCACCCCGTCGGTGAACCGCTCTGCCGGTCTGGCGAAACTGACCGCGAATCGCCCGCGGGTGTTCATGGTGTTGTGCAGCCGCGCGTAGGGACCCTCGAAATCGCGGTCATCGGTGGTGCCCGCGTCGGTGATGATCTCGGTGTCATATGTGCCGGCCACCAAAACGGTGACACCGAGACCGAAGGGCGCAATCTCACACGCCATCGACTCACCCCACCGCTCCAGCGCTCCTTTGGCCGCCGAGTACGGCGCGGTGCCCGGCTGACCGCGCACCCCGGCCGCGCTGGATACCAACACGATGCGTCCCTCGCCCGCCGCCCGCATCGACGGCAGCAGAGCCTGGGTGAGCGCGACGGGTCCAAGGACGCTGGTGGCGAACATCCTCTGCCACAGCGCCATATCAGTTTCCTCCACCATTCCGGCGGCGGAGATGCCGGCGTTGTGCACCAGCGCATAGGGTGTCCCGACGGCTTCTTCGATTGCCTTGGCCGCCGCGGCGATCGACGCGGTGTCCAGTAGGTCCAACTGCACGCCGATCAGCCGATCGTCGTCTTCACCTGCCCCCGTCGCCTGTCGCAGGAGCGGAATCCCGCGGTCGGGTGCCCGCATGGCTGCGACCACGCGCCACCCTTCGCGATACAGGCGCGCGGCCGAGGCGAACCCCAGTCCGCGGGACGCGCCGGTGATGACAACGGTGCGCGGCTCAACCATTCGTTCTCGCGGGTTCGCAGCGACCTTGGCCCGGCGGCGGGGGGTTGACGTGCGGCCGTCCGTTCGGCTCGCCACTCGCCCACGTTGACCAGATTCCGACCGAGAACGGGCCTTGTGCGCCCGCCTTCTCGTAATACCCTTGCGGGTCATACACTTTGGCCTCAGGATACGGCCACGGGCACGCCACCGACGTCGCGGCGTGACTGATCTTGATGGCGGCGAACCATGCGCCGTAGGCGAAGTAGGAGACGTTGATGATGGCGAACATCACCAGGAAGGTGCCGAGCACCGGTCGCGTCGGGAAGATCTTCGCTTTGGCGGCGAGCTTCTCGGCCACCGACTTCCCGGTGTCGTCGCGGTAACAGAGGATCGCAGCGGGCACCATCACGAAGGTCACCGAGAACGACTCCCAGATCAGCGGGAACTGGAACGTGGTGCCGGTGAACACCGAGCCCCACGGAATCACCTGTGAATAGATGTACATCCCGGCGTGGACGAGCTGAATCTCCAGCCACGCGTCGAAGACAAACCCAATCGCGCACGTCAACAACCCCAGGCTGACGAGCGGGTGTCGCGATACGAATGCCGTCGGCCCGTACTTGGCCTGCAGTTTGCGCAGAATCCAGACCGCAGGAAAGTAAGGACCGAAATAGAAAGTCACGTAACCGAATACGACGAATGGCTCGACGGTCGGCGACAGCGAGACCAGCGGCCACGACTCCGGCCAGTGGATGAGGTCGGGGTTATAGACCGCGAACGGCGACCAGTTCATGATCGGGTCCTGCCACACGATCAGCGTCGTGCACAGGAACATCAGCATCACCGGGCTGCCGGGGTTGCGGCGCCAGCCCCTGATGAACACCACGAGCAGCACGAGCAGCATGATGACCGTGGAGATGTGCAGGAAGGTGATGTAGTCCAATCCAAACAGGAACTTGACCGGGCGCGGCCGGCCGTGCACGTTCGGGTTGGCGACGCGGGGGTCGAGGGCAACGCGGCAGTTCGCGATGAAGAAGAGCGCGAACGCCGCCAGCGCGGCGCCGGCGATCCAGCCGCCCCAGCCGCGTTTCGCATTACCCTGCGCGGCAGCTGGCTGATTCGTCGCGGCCGGCGGTGTGGATTGTTGCGTGGACATCGAGTCAGCCTTCCTCTCCGAAGCGATCGACCAGATGTGAGTTGACGCCGTCGGCGTCGAGAGTCCGGGCCACCAGATAGCCGGCACCCATCCAGGCCCGTCGCGTCCACTTGCCGAATGAGACCCGGGTGCCGGGCGCACCCGACGCGGCGGGCATCATCTTGACCCGCTCCAACGCCTCTTTGACCCCGCGCGGGCTGAGCGGATGCGCGTCGGTGAACGCGCGCACGAGTGTGGCGGCGACGTCACGGTTGACCACGGGTACGCAGTACTCGGGGCGCCTGCCCCCGTACTTCTTGGCGTAGCGATCGAGGAAGTCTTGGCCGATCCGATTCTGCTCGTCGTACTGGTCGACCCCGGTCCACCCCATGAACGCGTTCCACATGATCGGGTTCACCCACGCGTTCTGGAAAGCCGTAGTCGTGAATCGCGGCGGGTCCCAATCGACCGCCTCTAGCGCGGGGTTGATGAACACGATCCCGAAACCGAAACCCAGATGCACGATCGCTTCTGCTTTCGCGTCGTGGAGGGTACGAACGGCTTCGTTGATGTCCTGTGCGGTCTGGGCAATCGCGGCTTCTGCAACGATGCGAATACCCTTGCGCCGACACGCGCTTCGCAAATTCTTCAGGTAGCTCTCGCCAATCAGGTTCTGCTCGACGAGAACTCCGATTTCGGAGAGTCCGCGTTTGGCAACGAGGTCGGCGATGAAAATCGGCTCGTCGGTCATCGAGCCCTGCGGGAAGGAAAAAGTCCACTCGCCCAACCAGTCGTCGGTGCCGGTCACGGCGATCGCCGGAACCTTGAACCGCTCTTCGATCGCTTCGCGGGTGGGCACGCAGTTGTCGGTGATGTGTGGTCCGAACACCACCAGACAGCCTTCGTCGACAAGCTCACCGAAGGCATCGATCACCGCCTTGACCGATCCCTTCGGCAATCCCTCTACCTCGCGGTAGATCATCTGAACAGGCCGATCCATCACTCCGAGTTCAACGGCCTCCTCGAATATCAGGTCAAAGCACCGGGTGAAGTCCGCCTTCATCTCCTCGGGGAACATCGGCGGCAGCGTGAAGTCCATCAGGTAGCCGACCTTGATCGGCTCCGCGGTGCTTTCGTAGGACATCTGACCTCCCGGGTGGCAAACTCACGCGCCCGTCCGCAAACCTAATATTTGTTCAGACCCTAGCCGTGGCGGTATGCAGCGTCAATCATCAGGCCCCCGCCGGGCCCAGATATATCTCGATCATCTCGCCCAGCGCCCTGCCCACGGCCACGTCGTCAGTGAGCGGACCAGCGATCGCGGCCCGAGCCGCCTCGGGCATGGTGAGGCCCTCTGCGACAAGCCTGCCCGCCGCGATCAGCACGCGCGTCGACGCGACCTCACGCAACCCACCGGTTTCCAGCCGCCGGATGGCTTGCCCCAAACGCACCAGCTCGGCTGCGGTGGCACTGTCGACGCCCGCCTCGTGCACGACGATCCCCTCTTCGACATCGGATGCGGGAAAACCGAATTCGATGGCGACCATTCGCTGACGGGTCGAATCCTTCAGGTCCTTGAGCACGCTTTGATAGCCGGGGTTGTAGGACACCACCAGGCCGAATCCGGGCGCCGCGTCCAGCGTCACACCGAGACGCTCAATCGGCAGCTGCCGCCGGTAGTCCGCAAGCGGATGCAGCACGACGGTGGTGTCCTGTCGGGCTTCCACGACCTCGTCGAGATAACAGATCGCTCCCTCGCGTACTGCCCGCGTCAGCGGACCGTCCACCCACACCGTCTCGTCGCCCTTCAGCAGATAACGACCGACCAAGTCCGCCGTGGTGAGGTCGTCATGGCAGGCGACGGTGATCAGCGGTCGGCCGAGGTCGTAGGCCATCGCCTCGACGAAGCGGGTCTTGCCGCAACCCGTCGGCCCCTTCAGCACGAGTGCCAGACCCTGGCGGTATGCCGCCTTGAAGACGGTCTCTTCGCTGCCGATCGTCGTGTAGTAGGGCCGCATGCTCTCCGCCTCGGTGGTCGCGCCATTTCGACAGGCGAGCCCGGACTCGTTGGCCATAGCTTCCCTTCTGCCCCGCCGCGCTGCGGTGCCTGGAGCCTAGCCGGAACAGATGTTTGTTTCAAGTGCCCCGCGAGCGGGCTCCGAGCGACCGGGCGCCAACTGCGTTCTGGGACATGACATCAGGGTGCTCGTCATGACACCCTCCGGCGAACTTCCGCCGAGCGCAGTGCCGATCGGAACAGAGGTCCGATCACACCGGCGAGTTGATCTGGGCGTGCGATCGTCGCATGCGCGGCGCTGCCGAATACGCGGCGAAGCGATTGCACGTCGGTTCCGGCGCCGATCGTCAGGCACACACAACCAGTCCCCCGACGGCGGGCCTCGGTCAAAGCGCGGCGCGCGTCGGCGGCCCCGTAGGCCCGCTCGTATCCGTGGTCGTAGGCGAGTCCGTCGGACAGCACCACCAACAGCCGCCGCGACGTACCCCCGCGTGCCTCCAGTACTGCCGAGCCGTGGCGGATCGCTGCTCCGAGGCGGGAGTACGCGCCGGGCTGAAGACTGTTCAGCCGCTTCATGACTTGGGAGTCGAGGTGGTCGTTGAACCGTTTGACGGGCACCATGCTGACCGCGCCTCGGCCCTGAGAGTAGTAGGCGTACAGCGCAACTCGGTCGCCCAGGTCGTGCAGCGCGACGGTGAGATTGGCGACCGCCGCAAGCTGTTGCTGGTGCACGGTGCGCCCCACCGTCCCGGGCTCCGCTGCAGACCCCGACACGTCAAGAAGAAGGAGCACCGACAGGTCGCGTCGGCGTCGCAGGCTGTCGAGGTAGACCGCCTCGTCGGGCACCGACCCGGCCAATACCTCGACCCGGGCCTCGACGGCCGCGTCGATGTCGATGTCGTCGCCCTGTGACTGGCGGTGGCGGCGGTGCAGACCCATCCCCAGTCGTGACAGCGCGCGGCGCACGCCGATGACTCCGTCGAGTGGCGAGGTCGCCGGTAAACGGTGGGCCTCGATCTTCGGCTCGACTTCGCGCACAGTGCACCACGCCGGCCGGTAGCTCCTGCGGGTTGCGTCCCATTCCGGATACTGCACGCCGTCGGCGGCCGTAAGTATTTTGTGGTCGTCACCGTCCTCGCTCGACGTGGAGGCCAGCGACGAGACGGCGTGTAAACCGCGGTTCGCGGAGTTCGTGCGGTGAGTGGGATTGTCCGCGCCGGGCGGCCCGCCGCCGCTACCGGTCTTACGCGCCGACGACAGCATCTTCTTCAACCATTTACCGATGAAGCCGCCCCCACCGACGGGGCTGGTGAACATATCCGGGTCATCGGAATCGTCGATTTCGTCGTCGTCGAACTCCTCGAGCTCCTTCGTACCGTCGCCGCGCGGAACGTGGCCTGGGGTCTCCTGGTCCTGGCCTTTGGCCGGTTGCGAGGTCGCAGCCAACACCTTCGCTGCGCGGATCACGCCGAATTCCGGGGCCGGGTCGTCGATCACTGTCCGTCCGGCCGCAATGCTCAGCGAATCGGCAGGCGAGTCGCTACGGCCCGCGATGCCACGGTCGCCCATTGAAGCCAAAACGCCTGGTAGCAGTTCACTATTGGCGATCAGTGCGCGGTGACCCTCGATCGCCAGAAAGCGTCTGGCCAATCGGGGATGACGGACCAGCGGCCGCACTACATCGGGGCCCAGGCTGCCGGCCGCGAGCATCGATGCGTGCACGGCGATCGCCTCGAGTTTCGCGGAACCCTCGACGAAAATCGTCTGGCCGTCCGTCCACGAGGGTTCACCCGGTGGCAGTTCGGCGACGGCCACGGGTCGGCCCGCCAGCGCAGATGCGAGCATTCCCAGTGCCTGCAACCGATCGCCAAGAGCGTCGCCTGCCACGGCCGACCTCCCCGGACCTCGTTGACCAAATATCTGTTCCAACGTAGAGTCCGGCTTGGCTGCAGTCAATCGTGCGAGGTAGACAAGGAAACGTGGATTTCTCGTACCCACCAGAGGTGGAACAGGTACGCAAAGAGTTGCGCGCGTGGTTGGCCGCGAACCTGACCGACGATGTCGTGGCCGCCGGCCGCCAGCGCGGGAAGGACGACGCCGCGTTCGAAAAACTTCGAGCGTGGAACGCGACGATGGCCGACGCCGGGTGGGGCGCCGTCTCCTGGCCGCAGGAGTACGGTGGCCGCGGTGCAACGGTCCTCGAGCAACTGGTGTATGCCGAGGAGACCACTCGCGCTCGGGTGCCGATGCCGCTCAACGTGATCGGGATGAACAACATCGCGCCCGCGATCATGCAGTACGGCACCGACGCTCAAAAGCGCACACTGCTCCCCCGGATGATGCGCGCCGACGATATCTGGTGCCAGGGAATGTCGGAACCCGAAGCGGGCTCGGATCTTGCGTCGCTGCGTACGCGCGCCGTGCGCGACGGCGATTGTTTCGTCGTCAACGGCCAAAAGATCTGGACCTCACTCGGGTACCGCGCCGACTGGTGTCAGCTGTACGTGCGCACGGACCCCGACGCACCGAAGCACAAGGGTATTTCCTGCCTGATTGTCGATATGTCGTTGCCCGGCATCGAAGTCCGGCCGCTCGTCACGCTCAGCGGTGAGGCCGACTTCGCGGAAGTGTTCTTCAACGACGTGCGGGTGCCGGCGGATGCGCTGCTCGGTCCGGAGAACGGAGGCTGGCGGATCGCCACGACGACGCTGAGCCACGAGCGTGCGGGCGCGGCGCGCCTGTACACCGAGATGCAGATGCGGCTGATGGAACTGGTCGCCGACCTCGCCGACGTTCACATCGATGGTCGGCCCGTGCTCGATGATGCCACGACACTGCGGCGCCTCGGCGAAATCGCTTTGCGTATCAAATATCTCGAGGTGTTGTGTCAGCGCTCGATCTCGGCGATTCTGCACGGCGGCGACGCCTTCGGGTCGGCGAGCCTAGCAAAGACGATCTGGGGCGAGGTCGGGCAGGAGATTGCAGCGCTCGCGTTCGACCTAATCGGCTCGCACGCCGGCGCCCGCCGCTGGGCCGACTATCGCTTGACGTCACGCTCACTCACCATCGCGGGTGGTACGACGCAGATCAACAAGAACATCACCGCGCAGCGAGTCCTCGGGTTGCCGCGCTCATGAACCTGGAACTGAGCGACGAGCAGATCGCGCTGCGCGACACCGTGCGGAGCTTCCTTGCCGAAAAGGCTTCCATTGCGGGGCATGTCCGGCCGATGCTCGACGATCCGACCGGCACGACCGAGGCGGTCTGGCGGGGGCTTGCCGCCCTGGGCACAACGGGGCTGCTGGTACCACCTGAATACGACGGTGCCGGGATGACGATGATCGAGGCCGGTATCGTCCTCGAGGAGCTCGGCGCCGGACTGCATCCCGGGCCGTGGCTGTCCACTGCGGTCGCCGCGACGCGCGCATTGACGCGGTTCGGCGTGACTAACGATGCGGCGGCAACGCTTTTCAGCGGCATTGCAGACGGCTCCACCACCGCCACCGTAGGTCCGCTCGACGGCGCCCGCCCGACCGCCGGCGAACAAGACGATGGCTTTGTCCTGCGCGGGACGGTCGACAACGTCTCGGATGTCGCCGCCGCTGATGTGCTGCTCGTGCTGGCCGACGAACACGACAGCACAGGGCTTTTCGCCGTCCAGACGTCGACGCCGGGCATCGAAGTCACGCCGCAGGTAGGAATCGATCAGACCCGCAAGCACTTCCGCGTCACGCTGGACGACACACAAGCGCAACATCTGGCCACCGCGTCGGGCGACGCCGTCGAGGCGCTCATCGATGACGTCATCATCGCGTGGGCCGCGGACGCGCTAGGTGCCGCACGGGCAGTGCTGCAGCTGGCCGTCGAATACGCCAAGGTGCGGAGGCAATTCGGCCAGCCGATCGGCGCGTTCCAGGCGGTCCAGCACCTCTGCGTCGACATGTACGAGACGGTCGAACTCGCGCGCAGCGGCGTGATCCACGCCCTGTGGGCTGCCGACGCCGCGGATCGTGACGAGCGCCACCTGGCCGCGATGCGCGCCAAAGCGTTCGCCGGCCGACTGGCCAGCGTTGCCGATAACGCCATCCAGGTATTCGGCGGTATCGGCTACACCTGGGAGCACGACGCTCATCTGTATTTCAAGCGCCTGCTCAGCTGGAACGCATTTCTGGGCGGACCTGACCGCTACCTCGTCGACGTGGGTGCGCAATTCGTCGAATCCGTCCTGCACTGACCTATTTGGGAGGAGTAGCGATGATCGACTTCACCGGACAGGTGGCGATTGTCACCGGTGCCGGCCGGGGTCTCGGACGCCTGTATGCGATCGAGTTGGCACGCCGCGGCGCCGCAGTGGTGGTCAACGACCTGGGCGGATCCATGCACGGCGACGGTGCGGACACGAGCATCGCCGACGCCGTCGTCGAGGAGATCGAGCGCGCCGGTGGTGTCGCGACGGCGTCACATGATTCGGTGGACAGCCCAGAGGGCGGCGAAGCGATCGTCCGCACCGCGATCGACCGATTCGGCCGCCTCGACGCGGTGGTGAGTAATGCGGGCATCTTCAACAGCGTGGCCTTCGAGGACATGTCACCTGCCGATTGGCGGCGGATGCTCAGCGTGCACCTCGACGGCGGGTTCTATTTGAGCCAACCGGCATACCGGGAGATGAAGGCAGCCGGCTACGGGCGATTCGTGTTCATCTCCTCCTCCGGTGGCATGTTCGGACAGCCGATGGAAGCCCATTACGCGGCGGCCAAAGCCGGTCTAGTCGGGCTGGCCAATGTCATCGCGATTGAGGGCGCCCAGCACGGTATTCTCGCCAATACCGTGCTGCCGTTCGGCTTTTCACGCATGGTGACTGAGACCGTCGGGGATCCCAAAGCGCTCGAGGAAACCGGGTTCCTGAAGATCATCCAGCCTGAGTTGGTCGTCCCCATCGTTGCGTTCCTGGCCAGTCGGGCCTGCGAATTCACCCACCAGAACTATTCGGCATGTGCCGGACGCTTCGCGCGGGTCTTCGCCGGTCTCGGCGAGGGTTGGCTGGCCGAACCGGACAGCAACCCGACCGCCGACGATGTCGCGGCACATCTCTCCGAAGTCTCCGCCACCGAGCCGTTCACGGTGCCCGGCTCGATCTTCGAAGAGGTCTTCGCGGTCTGCGAAAGGCTCGGCGTGAACGTCTTCGGACAATGAGCTGCGATGAACATTGAGCAACTCCTCACCACCACCAGGTCGGCCCGAAAGTCGCTCGACCTGGATGCCGGCGTGGACATCGACGACATCCGCGAATGCCTTCGGGTCGGGTTGCAAGCAGCGAATGGCTCCAACCAACAGTCATGGCGGTGGTTGGTCATCGCCGATCCCGCACTGCGACGAAAAATTGCGGAGCTGTATCGCGCTGCCTATCTGCTCCGGGTCGGCGGCCAGATGCTCGGCGATCTGGTACCGGCGGGCAGCCCGGAGGGCCGGCTCATGTCGTCGACCGAGTGGCTGGTCGAGAACTTAGCGAATGTGCCATTGCTGGTAATCCCTTGCTACCAGCCGTATCTGCCGCGCATTGACGGTGACGAGTCCTTCTACCAGGCGACTCTGTACGGCTCGATCTTCCCGGCGGTATGGAACTTTCAGCTGGCGCTGCATGCTCGTGGCTACGGCAGCTGCGTCACCACGCTGCACCTGCACCACGAGGACGCCGTCGCACAGCTGCTGGAGATCCCGGAAGGATATGCGCAAGGCTGCCTGCTGCCAGTCGCCCGTCTGCGCGCCGGCCATACCTTCCGGCCCGCTCGCAGACGTCCGTTGAACGAGGTTGTCGCTGTCGACCGATGGGGCGGCCCGCCGGTGTAGGTCCGATTTGCGCAGCAAGCTGGTAGCGTTAAACCAAATATTGGGTCACTTATCTCGCAGAGCGGGCCTGGATAGCAAGAACCGATCACGCGACCCGGGTCGGGGGCGGGGACCATGGAGGTGTCGTGGGGCTTCAGCAACCTTCCGAGGCTGCAGCCGCCGGGGACTCCGCACGCCTACACTTGCCCGATGCCGATTCGCCTGCGCGGGCTGGCCGGGCCGGACGTCCTCGCATGACGTCGGCCGACGGCCGCGGCGGCGCATACGACGACGGCACTCGCCGGAGCGAAATCCTGCAAACTGCGGCGTCATTGATCGCCTCATCGGGGTTGCGAACGTCGCTACAAGAGATCGCGGACGCCGCAGGCATTTTGCCGGGAAGCCTCTATCACCACTTCGAATCGAAGGAAGCGATCCTCGTCGAGCTGATCCGTCGGTATTACGCCGACTTGGACCGCATCGGTGAGATCGCCCACGAAAGGTTAGACAAGCCCGACTCGCGTTCCGCCGCTGACCAGATCGTCGAGCTGGGATCAGCGATCGCGCGTTGCGCGGTAGAACATCGCGCCGCTCTGCAGATGTCGTTCTATGACGCGCCGAGCGCAAATCCGGAGCTCGTTGAACTGCTTCAAAAGCCGCCCACCGCGGTCCAGCAGGCGATGCTCCAGACGCTGCGCGCCGGAAAGTGGAGCGGTTACATACGATCCGATATCGATCTCCCGACGCTGGCCGACCGCATCTGTCAGACCATGATGCACGTCGGGCTGGACATCATTCGGCACACCGCTCCCGCCGATCAGACCGCACTCGTGTTGTGCCGCATCATGTTGCATGGCCTGGCCGCTCGGCCACCCAGTGACCGCGAACTGGATGGCTCGCCTGCCTTCGCTGCCGCCGAGGCGGCAATCAAGACGTGGAGCGACGAAAGTGAGTCCGGCGCCAACGACAAAGCCACGCATGTTCGTGCGGTCGCACGAGCCGAGTTCGGCAAAAAAGGCTACGAGGTCACCACCATCAGGGACATCGCTTCCGCGGCGGGGCTGGGTACCGGGACCGTTTATCGGCTGATCGGGTCGAAAGAGGAACTGCTCGCGTCGATCATGGAGTCGTTCGGGATAAAAGCCGGCGGCGGATTCGCCGCCGTTCTGCGCACAGATGCCACACCGGTCGAGAAAATAGATGCCCTCAATTGGGTCAATATCAATGCATTGGACCAATTTCCCGACGAGTGGAAGATCCAGCTCGCGTGGATGCGTCAGTCGCCGCCAGACACGCCCAACCCGGGGCTCGCGTTCACCATGCGGCTACGACAGCTGCGGACACTGTTGTCGGAGGGGATCCAGTCCGGCGACATCCAGATCGAGGACCCGCCGTCGCTGGCTATGCTGTCGCGTTGCGTGATGGACATCTTGTGGATGCCGGAAAACATCGTGCGGGATCAGGGCAAGCACGCCGCGCTGGTCATTGCCCGCGACACCGTGGTGCGCGGCGTCGCCGACCGCGGCGGGCGCTAGTAAGGCCTCGACCGCAAGCCGAATACGCCCCCGCGCAAGCGCCCGTCCACGCATACTCGCGGGCGTGCGTCTGCCGGAATTGCCGGAGTCGACTTCCCATCCGGGCCAAAGCCTTATCGGGACCGCCTTGTGGTACCAAATATCTGTTCCCGTACAGTACTCGTGAGCCTTACCGTTGGCATCCCAAGAGAGGATTGAAATGACTGGTATCGAGCAGTTCCGCTACGACGGCAAGCGGGCGCTGGTAGTCGGAGGTGCCACCGGGATGGGCGCCGCGGCGGCCAAGATAGTTGGTGCTCTCGGAGCTGAGGTCATCAACATGGACTACGCGCCGGTCGACTCTGGACTTGGCCGCGGGATTCAGGTTGATCTTCGGGACCCCGCATCAATCGACAGCGCAATCGAGCAGGTCGGCGGGCCCGTCGACGCCTTGTTCTCCGCCGCCGGTATTGCCGACGGCCCGGACCTGATGAAGATCAACTTCATCGGCCATCGGCACGTGATCGACCGGCTGATGAACAACGGTCAACTGAAACGCGGTTCGGCAATCTGCTTCATCTCCTCGGTGGCCGGCATCGGATGGGAGAGCGATCTGCCACGGCTTCAGGAGTTCTTGGCCACGCCGGACTTCGAGTCGGCGGACGCCTGGGTCAAGGCCCACGAGGCGGACAATTTCGGCCATTACGGCACCAGCAAGCAGGCGATCAATGCCTATGTCGCCACGCACGCATTTCCGTTCCTGGCAAAGGGCGTGCGCATCAACGCCATCTGCCCCGGCCCGACGGACACTCCCCTGGCCCGGGCGAACGCTGATCTGTGGCTGACTTTCGCGCAGGACTACCGAGAGGCCACCGGCACCGAGACGCACACGCCCGAGCAGATGGGCAACGTGATGGCGTTTCTCAACAGTGACGCCGCCGCCGGAGTCAACGGCGTCACCCTCCTTGTCGACTACGGACACGTCAACTCATCGAACACCGGAACCTTCGCAGCCGGCAAACCCATCATCGACTTGCTCATGGGCCGGATCTCCCTCACGTAGCCGACCACGCACATTTACTCCCGAAGAGTGCCTCGCGGCTGGTAGAAAAAGCGTGCGACGAGAGCACGCGTTCAAGCGGCTGTCGGAATGGAGGTGCGCGGTGGGAGGCCGGATGGTCACCGCGGCGGTGACGGTTTTAGTGGTGGCGTCCTGCGCGGGGTGCTTTGGTTCGGACAAGGTGACGGAGAAGACCGCCCGGATCACCGTCGACAACAACACCCGCACCTCGCACGCCGTCACGTGCAATCAGGTGCAGTGGTTGTTGACCGCCAACATCGCCGCCGCGCCGGCAAATGTCCGGGTGTTGCTCAAGCTCGACTCTGAAAAGCCGAAGCTTGAATCGGTCAACATCGACAACTTCGCAGGGTTCACCGGCGTCGCCGACGTCGGAGCCGGTGATGCGAAAGCCGTTTTCGCCGACGGCAGATACACCATCACGGGCACGGCCGAGGGATCTCAGCTCAACGATCCACGCGTCTCACTGACGGCACCATTCAAGATCGAGGTGAACTGCTAAGCGTCAGATCGACGTCAACGCGTCGGTGACCATCGCGCCCACCTCGCCCGGCAGTAATCCGGCCAGATCGGCACCCAGGCTCTGCGCGCTCCTGGCGCATTCGTCCTGGCGCGAAGAGACGACGGACTCGTAGCGGACTATTCCGCGCCGTCGTCGGGCGGTGGTTTGACGTCTAGGCCAGGCAGCGAGTTATTCAGGTACTTCCTCAGCCGCAGAAGGCTCTCGACCACGATGCCAATAGCCAACAGGATCACTATCACCCAAATCGCGGCGCTCACAGACTCAATGGTGACAGGTCGAAGGTCCGTCTAACCACGCTGTATCTGCGCCATCACACCTGCGGCCTGATCCGGGCAATGCTGCCGAATGGTGATGCCGGTTAGTGCGCCGGCGTTAGATGCGCTGTAGCCGCGGGCCTCAAGGGTGGTCTCGATGGTGGCAAGGCTCGTGCCAGTCCGCAGTGCGGAGCAGATGTCAAAACTGGAATTGATACTCGCGGCCTGCGCCGGCGAGGCGAGCGTCAACACCGCTCCCAGGGCGGCCGCGGCGGCGAAGACGAAGGGCAGGACCGTGATCATTGCGTGCCCGTTGCCGCTCAGACGGTTCCGGTGGATCCACCAAGCCGCGGCGATGGCCACGGTCGCAACCGCGAGAGTCAATAGGATCAAACCGCCCCCGAAGGCGAGCAGCAAGATCACGCCAGCGACGATCCAAAGCGTTTCGGCGACTGGGTAGCGAGCTTCGTGGTGTCCGGTGATAGTGGTCTGCAGCATCTCAGCCTCACTAGCTGTCGGGGTCACCATCCGATTTAGTGGCCGCTGACGTCTACCAACGCCTCAGCTATGGGGATGCTGCCCGATCCGGGATGATGGTTACCCATCTCACAGTTCGCTCACCCACCCCGTCGCAATCACAGACGAGCAGCGTTTGGCGACGAAGGGCTACTCAACGCCCGAGGCAAATTGCAGAAATACGGCGGAGTCGGCCTTGCGAATTGGTCGCAACCGATACCAATACACGTGATACCAATGTTAAAGAAGTTATTCGAGCCACGCTTTTGCGAGAAGTAATATCGCGCTATTTACGCAGCTAGTCAGGCCGCAGATGGCATTTCGCAGTGCAGGCACGTTTGAAATTCCTGGCGTGGGCTATGCCGATTCAGCGCGGTTCACCTCAATACTGGGTAACCGCTCAAACGATCAGGAGCGAAGAAAGCGAAGAAGGAGCCCATCGTGAAGTTCAGAACGAGCACTATCAAGACGGCCGTAGGTGCCGCTGGAATAGCTGCTGCTGGCGTCCTCGCCGCAGCAACCGCCTCCGCCGCGCCGCCAAACATTCAGGGATTCGGCACCAGCGAACCGCTTATCGACGGCGCGTTGGTGACCAACTACACGGTGAGCAACCTGCAACCCAGCAGCGTGGCAATTCCGGGCTACACCCCTAAGGGAACCCTCTACCAAGCGGATGTCATCGTCAGGTCGGACGGCGGGCTCGTTACCCCCATGGTCAACGATTTCATCGCCCGCGGGCCCAACGGTCAGAACTACCGGGTGATCGACAAGGTCCAGGCCCCGGGAAGCCTTAACCCGGCGCCGATCCCGCAGGGCAGCGAGTCGACCGGCACGCTGTACTTCGACGTGACGGGCGCGCCGCCGAACGGCGTCGTCTACAACGACGGGATGCAAGACATTCTGATGTGGACGTCGAATGTGCCGGGGGCTTCGGCGCCGGGCGCACCGGAGAACTCAAGTCCGGCGCCTGGTGCAGCGCCGAGCGCGACGCCGGCACCGGGTGCGCTTCCTGGCCCGGCCACAACATAATCCGGTTGCAAATACCTCCCCGCGCCACGATGAGGTGGCGCGGGGAGTTTTGCGTTTACAGGAATTCAGGCGCAGCCGAAGGGCTATCGGCCCCAGCGGGCGTACCCGATTACACCACCGCTAACGTCGGTTGCCGCCGCCGCAGTTGGGGTTCGAGGGCTGTGACGGCCATGCGCAGGCATTGAGGTCGGTCTTGCTACCGGACCTCCTCCGCTAAACACGCCATAGGTAGTGCCCCGGGTCCCGGTGTAGGTTGCACCGCCGGCTCCTCCCCAGCCATCTGAACTCACGACGGTCACCGCCCAGCCCTTACGTTCGAGCGCGGTCTTGTACGCGCCCAGAACATCGGTCGCGGATCCAGTGACCAGAAAGTGCATATGGATGCCGTCGTCTGGAATGGAAGCAGGGCCGTCGGTGAGCTGAGTGTTCGCCGGTGTGGGCATTAGCGATTGCAGTTGCGATGCCGGACCGCCCCCGTCGGCGTGGCTCGTCGCAGCAAGGCCGACGCCGGTCGCGGTGATCGCCATGGCCAGCAGAGCGCAGGCCGTGCCGTTGCGCAGGAATCCGATTCCCGTGCCATGGATCTGGTTGGTGTTTGCTGAAATGTTCATGGCATTGATCGTTCATCCAGCGAAGGCGCCACAGTAGCCGTCGTGCCCTTGCAGCGATACAAGCGCACCTTGTAGCCGGGGTCCACCGGCAGGCTCCACAAAAAGGTTCAAAACATCGGTGCGGGCGGAGGGACTCGAACCCTCACGCTCTTTCGAGCACCG
>Ga0209248_10000026_pt1 | contig 48452 bp, 43 predicted proteins | sample BogFormECP04_OM1_FD_188241 | JGI IMG/M metagenome (GOLD analysis project Ga0209248, IMG submission 188241) | Bog forest soil microbial communities from Calvert Island, British Columbia, Canada - ECP04_OM1 (SPAdes) (version 2) | ecosystem: Environmental > Aquatic > Freshwater > Wetlands > Bog ... | reverse complement strand
TGGCGCAAAACGCAATTCGCGCAGCATTGTGCGCAAGGTGATGTCTGTCTCCATGTGAGCGAACGCCGCGCCGACACAACGGTTGACGCCGCCGCCGAAGGGAATCCACGCCATCGGCTTCGCGCCGCCGCCAACGAATCGGTCCGGGTTGAACGACATCGCGTCCGGGAAGCTCTCCTCCGAGTCACCGGCCAACTTGATGCTGACTATCAAGTTGGTGTTCTCTGGAATAACCCAGTCCCCCAACCGGATTCGCGTTTTCGTGCGCCGAACCGCGGCGTCGAGAACCGGCCGCGTGCGCTGCACTTCCCAGATCGTGGCCTGCCGCAATTCAGATCCACCCGCGTCGACTTCCTCGGTCAACCGTGACAACAGCAGTGGATGGCGGCGCAACCGCTCCACTGCCCAGGCCATTGATGAGGCGGTTGTCTCGTGACCGGAGGCGACCAAGGTCAACAACTCGTCGGCGATGTCGCGATCCGAAATGGGCTCACCGTTTTCATAGTGGGCCTGCAACAGCAACGCAAGCACGTCGCTGCGCTCCGCCAAGGCCGGGTCGGCCCGCGAATCGGCGATGAGCGAGTCGACGATAGCGTCGAAACGGCGCCGATACCGGATATGCCGCCCCCACGGACTCCACGGCCCCAAGTCACGCCGCATCCTCCGCGGCACCGTCAAAATTAGGCTCGCAAGCAGGACCATCGGCGGCAGCAGGTCGCGAAGCTCGTCGAGGGCGGGCCCCTCGGCGCCGAACATGGCCCGCAGGATCGCGCCGAGAGTGATCCTCGTCATCGACGGCAGTGCTTCGAACTCGCGGCCCTCCGGCCAGGTCGCGATCTCGCGCATCACCTCTTCTTCGATGACGTGCTCGTAGCTTCGCATCCGCTTGCCCTTGAAGTGCGGGACGACCACCTTTCGGCGCGCGAGGAGTTCATCGCCGGCAAGGCTGAACGTCGACCCTGGGCCAAATGCGTCGCCCAGGCTGCCGCCACCCCATGTCGGGCGTTCGATCAGATCTGTGCTGGTGATGAACAAGTCCTTCGCCACGGCCGGGTCGCAGATCACCACCGCATGGCCGATGCCCGGCAAATTCACGCTGATGATCGTGCTGCCGTACCGTCGGGACACAGCGGCATAAAATCCATGTTTTGAAGCCAGGTACGCAATGGCCTGGACGGGCTTCGGTACCCGCGGACCCGGCGGTAGCCGCACCGGCTCGGTTGTGGCCGTTACCATGTTTTCCACTCTCCGTGTCCCCGTGCCGGTACTGCAAAGGTTTCCGCGCCGGCACACCACAGTATCCGGTGGCCGGCACGTCCTGCATTGTATTGCTGCCCCGCAAACACCAGCGTCACCCAGGGCCGTGTAGACACAAATGCATGCCGCCAGTGCCAAACTCAGCCGTGCCACCGGGTTTCGAGGCGCCGTTCGACAACGAAATCGGGCTGGTATTCACCGAACTCAGCCCGGACAGCGCGCGGGCCCAACTCGAAGTTCAGCCCAAGCTGCTGCAGCCGATGGGCATCGTGCACGGCGGCGTCTACTGCTCGATGGTCGAGAGCATGGCCAGCGTGGCCGCGTACACGTGGCTCAGTGTGAATGGCGGCGGCGCGGTCGTCGGGGTCAACAACAACACCGACTTTCTGCGGGCGATCGGCAGTGGCACGGTGTACGGCACGGCGACGCCGGTGCATCGCGGCCGTCGTCAGCAGCTGTGGCTGGTCACTATCACCGATACCGACGATCGCGTGGTGGCCCGCGGTCAGGTGCGGCTGCAGAACCTAGAAGAAGCACCGCCAGGGCGCTAGCTGGCCGCTTTCGCCGCCTCACCCTCGTGCGCCTCGGCAGCCATCACCGCCAGCTGCTCGAGCCGGGTGCGGGCAAACGCTTGCTGCTCGGTGATGGTCAGCTGGCCGCGCCGACCACTCAAGAACGTCACCGTCCACGACAGCACCGTGGTGACCTTGTTCTTGAATCCGATCAGGTACACCAGGTGCAGCAACAGCCAGGCGAACCAGCCGATCAGGCCGCCGAACTCGAGCGGGCCGATCTTGACGACCGCATAAAACCGTGAGACCGCGGCCATCGAGCCTTTGTCGAAGTACTGGAAGGGCTCCCGCTCGGCCGGATTGGCGCCGGCAAGTTCGGCTTTGATCGTGGTCGCGGCATACTTACCCTCCTGGATGGCGCCCTGTGCGACCCCGGGCACACCATCGACGGCGGCCATGTCACCGATCACGAAGACGTTCGGGTAGCCGGGCACCGAGAGGTCGGGCAATACCTTGACCCGGCCGGCGCGGTCGAGTTCGACCGCCGACTGACGGGCCAGATCCCGGCCCAACGGGCTGGCGGACACCCCGGCCGACCACACCTTGCAGGCGGACTCGATGCGTCGGACGGTGCCGTCGGAATCCTTGACGGTGATGCCGTCGCGGTCGACATCGGTCACCGTCGCGCCGAGCTGGATCTCGACGCCCATCTTCTCCAGCCGCGCGGCAGCCTTCTTGCCGAGGTTGTCGCCCATCGGTGGCAACACCGCAGGGGCCGCGTCGAGCAGGATCACCCGCGCCTTGGTCGAATCGATGTGTCGGAAGGCACCTTTCAACGTGAAGTCCGCGAGTTCGGCGATCTGCCCGGCCATCTCGACACCGGTGGGTCCGGCGCCGACGACGGTGAAGGTGAGCAGCTTTTTCCGCCGCTCCGGATCGTTGGACCGTTCGGCCGCTTCGAATGCACTCATGATGCGACCACGCAACTCCAGCGCATCGTCGATGGACTTCATGCCGGGCGCGAATTCGGCGAACTGGTCGTTGCCGAAGTAGGACTGGCCGGCGCCGGCGGCGATGATCAGGCTGTCAAACGGCGTCTCATAGGTGTGGCCGAGCAACTCCGAGACGATGAACTTGCCGTCCAGATCGATGTGCGTGACGTCGCCCAGCAGCACCTGGACGTTGCGTTGGTTGCGCAGGATGACGCGGATCGGGGGAGCGATCGCTCCCTCGGCGACGATGCCGGTCGCGACCTGGTACAGCATCGGCTGAAACAGGTGGTGGGTGGTGCGGGCGATCAACTTGATGTCGACATTGGCCCTCTTGAGCTTTTTGACGGCGTTCAGCCCGCCGAATCCGGATCCGATGACCACGACCTGGTGTCGACGATTGGGAGCAATGTTTTCGGGTTGGGCGCTCATGGTTTGGTTGCTCCTCGACGGCGACTGCGTTCACTACTACGTTAGTCACGCGGACCTGCCATTATCGAGTTCAAACCCTGTGATCAGCCCCACCCGCGCCGTCGAACGTGACGCGGCTCGCCGGGTGTCAGAGACCGACCAGCGGACGCAGCGCCTCAGCGGCCGCGGTGACCGCGCCGGGCGTGTAAAAGGGCATGTTGATGATCACGCCGTCGATTCCGGCATCCAGCACCTTGGCCTGAACCTGCTCGGCGATGAAGTCAGCGTTGCCGGCCAGCATGCGCTGGCTCATCTCCGCCGGGATTTGTTCTGGGTTGAAATTTTCGTCCAGCAACACGGTCAGCAGGACGCTGGTCTCCAGCGTCGCGGGGTCGCGGCCGATCTCCTCGCAGCGCTCCCGCACAACTTTGACCTTGCCCGGCAGTTGGTCGAATCCGGCGATCACGTTGAGGTGGTCGAAGTGCCGAGCGGCCAGCGGGATTGTCTTCTTCTCGCCGCTGCCGCCGATCATCAGCGGAACGTGATCGCGGTAGCGCGGGTTGGCCATCGCATTTTCCGCGCGGTACCACTTGCCGGAAAAGGTCGGTCGCTCACCTTTGATCATCGGCAGGATGATCTCCAGTGCCTCGTCAAGCCGGTTGAACCGATCGGTGAAGGTGCCGAATTCGTATCCCAGCTGGTCGTGTTCGAGCTCGAACCAGCCCGTGCCGATGCCCAGAATCGCCCGGCCCGCGCTGACCACGTCGAGGGTGGTGATGACCTTGGCCAGCAGGGTCGGGTTGCGGTAGGTATTGCCGGTAACCAGCGTGCCGAGCTGCACCCGCTCGGTGGCGGTGGCCAGCGCGCCGAGGGCGGTGTAGGCCTCCAGCATCGGTTGGTCGGGGGAGCCCAGCATCGGCAGTTGGTAGAAGTGGTCCATCACGAAAACCGAGTCGAATCCCGCAGATTCGGCCTCGCGAGCTTGCGCGATGACGGTTGGAAAGAGCTGTTCGACGCCGGTGCCGTAAGAAAAGTTGGGAATTTGAAAGCCAAGTCGGATAGTCACGCGACCTACCCTAATGACCGTCCGCCGACGGCGGAGGTCGCCAAGTGAATTGTTCGCGCTAGGCGAACTGCGTCAGCGCACCATGGCTGACGTGCAACAGCTGTCCGGTGATATGGCGGGCAGCGGAGCTGGTCAGGAACAGCGCCAACCGCGCGACCTCGTCGGCAACCGACGGCGGTGTGCCGGACAGTCCGTCGTAGCCCGGCTGCGCGCCGCGCCCGGCGGCGACGGCGTTGACCGTGATACCGCGGGTCCCGAAGATGGTGGCCTGGCCGGCGACCCAGTTCGACAGCGCGGCCTTGATCGCGGCCTCGGCGCTACCGGCGCGCGGATTCTCCGGCACGACGCTGATGATCGACCCACCGGAGCGCAGGTGATCGCCCACGGTCTGGACGGTCAGCACCGCCGAGAGCACGGTGGCGTCCAGCGAGTTGCGCCATGCGGTGGCCAGATCCGGCAGCGAGTACACGCGCGGGTCACCGGGGTTCCAACGCGGCGCCGGGATGTTGACGATGGTGTCGATGTGATGTGGGAACAGCCCGCGGACCTCGGCAAGGCTGGCGGGGTCAGTCGTGTCGCAGACGATTGCGTCCGCCTCGAGCTCCTTGGCTGCCACTTCGAGATCGTCTCGACGAGCTCCGGCCAAGGTAATCGTGTGGCCGGCGTCGCGGAACCCCTCAGCAACGACACGGCCTAGTTCGGTATCGCCCCCGGTGACCAGCACGTCCACCGCCATGACCTCCTCGTATTCAGCACTGAACCCAAGTGACGGCCACTTACAGGCAGCTGCGGCTTCCGCCTGGAGCAACGGTCATCCGATGCTTCGATGGTGGCACACCGCAACGCCGTTCCCTGGGATTTCAGGGCGTGTATGGCGTCATTCTTCGAACATGTTACTGGACGGTAGTTAGAGAACAAACTCTGATTCCGGCACGGCGCGGTCACCGTTGGACAACGGTTGGCACCATGACCTGCCGACTGGGAAACTAAGCGGGTGCTCCCACGGCGGCACGGCCTGCCCAGGCACGGGACCCGGATCTGGGTTGTGCCGCTCGTGCTGGTGACGACGTTGTCCGGGTGCGGTTCGACGCCACCGCCGGCTACGCACACCTCGTCCCAGGGTCACTCGTCGGCGCAGTCGGTCATGGTGTTCGCCGCTGCGCCGCTGAAGCCGACGTTCACCCTGCTCGCCGGGAAGTTCCAGGCCGATAATCCCGGCAGCACAGTCGATTTCGACTTCGCGGGCTCCACGGACCTGGCGACTCGGCTGACCTCAGGTGCCACCGCTGACATCTTCGCCTCGACCGACACCGCCCAAATGGACACTGTTTCCAAGGCGGGATTAACGGAGACCGATCCGGTCAATTTCGCGTCCAACACATTGGTCATCGTGACGGCGCCGGGCGATCCCAAACAGATCCACTCGTTCGCCGACCTCGCCAAACCCGGGCTCAACGTCGCGGTGTGTCGAGAGCCGGTGCCCTGCGCGGCGGCGACCGAGCGCATCGAGGACAACACCGGCGTCCATCTCAACCCGGTCAGCGAAGAACCGGCGGTATCCGATGTTCTGGCCAAGGTCACGCGCGGCGAGGCCGACGCCGGGCTGGTCTATGTCACCGACGCACGCAACGCCGGCAATGAAGTCAGCACAGTCACGTTCGCCGAGTCAGCCGCCGCACCCGTCGCGTATCCGATCGCCGTCCTCAAACATGCGTCGCAGCCCGCGCTGGCGCAGAAGTTCATCGACCTGGTGACCGGGGCGACGGGTCAAAAGGTGCTCAACCAGGCCGGCTTCGCCGGGCCCTGAAGACGCGCCCGGCGGCGATCCGGATGCCGCTCGTTCGGCGTCGCCGCGAGGCTTCGCCGGCTTGGCCCGCTGATCTGCGCTGATGCCTCGGATTGTGTCCTCGAAATCGGCGGCAAATCAGTAACATAGTCAGCGTTAGGAACTTTTCCCACGGCTGTAACACGATAGGTTTTTGCTTATGGACGAGGTGCACGCCCACTCGACACGGCCTAAAAGCCGTTGGACGACGCTGGCGGTCGCGGCGATAAGCGGCGCCGGCGCCATCGCGCTCGCGGTGCCCGCCGCCGTAGCAAGCGCCGACCCGGTTCCACCGCCGGGAACAACCACAGCCGCACCTCCGCCGCCCAACGGTCCGGCAGATGCGGCGCCTGGCCCGGGCGCGCCTCCGGCGGCACCTCCGCCTGCCGACCCGGTCGCAGCGCCACCCGGAGCCGGCCCCAACCAGCCTGCGCCGCCGCCGACCGATCCGAACGCGCCCCAACCGGCCCGTATCGACAACCCGGTCGGCGGGTTCAGCTACGTCATTCCGGCCGGCTGGGTCGAGTCGGACGCCACCCACCTCGACTACGGCTCGGCATTGCTCAGCAAGGAGACCGGACCGCCCGCTCCGGGCCAGCCACCACCGGTCGCCAACGACACCCGCGTCGTGCTCGGCAAGTTGGACCAAAAGCTCTATGCCAGCGCTGAAGCCGACAACACCAAGGCCGCGACCCGGCTGGCATCGGATATGGGTGAGTTCTTCATGCCGTATCCCGGGACGCGAATCAACCAGGCGACCGCGCCGCTGAATGCCCCCGGCATGGCGGGCGGCGCGTCGTATTACGAAGTCAAATTCAGCGACGCCAGCAAGCCGAACGGCCAGATTTGGGCGGGAGTGATCGGTGCGTCGGGGCCGAATGCACCGCAGGGCGCGGCGAATCAGCGTTGGTTCGTGGTGTGGCTGGGCACCGCCAACGATCCGGTGGACGTCAACGGGGCGAAGGCGCTCGCAGAGTCGGTCCGCCCGCTGGCACCGGCTCCGCCGGCAGCCGCACCCGCCCCAGCAGCTCCAGGTCCGGCTCCCGCCCCGGGTGCACCCGCCCCGGGCGCACCCGCACCCGCGCCACCCGCGCCACCCGCGCCACCGGCGGCGCCTCCGCCGCCCGGTGCACCCGCCCCGGCACCGGCTCCGCCGCCACCCGGGCAACCCACCGGCGGAAACGGGGGAGCGCCGGCTCCCGGCGTGGTATCGACTTAGCCCACGCGGTAATTCATTGCACGCTTGGCGCAGTTAAGCCGAACGTGCCCAATTGATCAGCCGACTCGTTACGCTGACGCCATCAACCGAATGACAGTCCAGCAGCGGGCTTGCCCAGCGATAGCAAGGAGTTCCGGATGGATGTCATGGCAGCTACTCAATTCCTCGCACTGTCCACACCGACCACCGTAGGTTGGATTGGCTTCATCGTCATCGGGGGCATTGCTGGTTGGCTTGCGAGCAAAATCGTCAAGGGCACCGGCTCGGGCATTCTGGTGGACATCGTCGTCGGCGTAATCGGCGGATTCCTCGGTGGATTTATTCTCGAGCGCCTCGGCTTCAACGTGGCAGGTGGAAGACATTGGTTCACCTTCTTCACCGCGCTGCTCGGAGCCGTTATTCTGCTCTTCGTTGTGCGGCTAGTGCGAAGCGCCGCCAGACGCTAACCTGTTGCGGCCGTGACGATTAGCGGCATGCTGTATTTATGACCCCAACGACCACCAGCACGATGAGCGCGTGGCGGGTGCGTCGGCCCGGTCCGATGAGCACCGATCCACTGGAACAGGTCCGCACGCGGGTGCCACACCCCGAGCCGTCCGAGCTGCTGGTCGCCGTGCGGGCGTGCGGGGTGTGCCGGACCGACCTGCACGTCACCGAGGGTGATCTTCCGGTGCACCGGGAGAACGTGACGCCCGGACACGAGGTGGTCGGCGAAGTTGTCGAGGTCGGCGCCGACGCCGGCGACGGGTTCAGCGTCGGCGACCGGGTCGGCATCGCCTGGTTGCGGCATACCTGCGGAGTCTGCAAGTACTGCCGGCGCGGCGACGAGAACCTGTGCCCGAAGTCCCGTTACACCGGTTGGGACGCCGACGGCGGGTACGCCGAATTCGCCACGGTCCCCGCCGCTTTCGCCCACCACCTGCCGAGCGGCTACAGCGATAGCGAGCTTGCGCCGCTGCTGTGCGCCGGCATCATCGGCTACCGGTCGCTGCTACGCGCAGCGCTGCCGCCCGGCGGCCGGCTGGGGCTGTACGGTTTCGGCGGCAGCGCCCACATCACCGCGCAGGTCGCGCTGGCCCAAGGCGCCGAAGTGCACGTGATGACGCGCGGCGCCGCCGCCCAAGAACTGGCGCTCGGGCTGGGCGCCGCGTCGGCCCAAGGCGCCGCCGACCCACCACCGGTGCGCCTCGACGCCGCGATCCTGTTCGCCCCGGTCGGCGATCTGGTGCTGCCCGCGCTGGAGGCGCTCGACCGCGGCGGCACCTTGGCGATCGCAGGAATCCACCTGAGTGACATTCCCGTTCTCAACTACCAGCGCCACCTTTTCCAAGAACGCCAGCTGCGCTCGGTGACGTCAAACACCCGCGCCGACGCGCGGGCCTTCCTCGACTTCGCCGCCGAGCATCACATCGAGGTGACCACGCCGGAATACCCGCTGGGTCAAGCTGATCGGGCGTTGTCGGATCTCAGCGCCGGCCGGATCGCGGGCGCCGCAGTGCTGCTGGTGTAGAACCGTCAGCCGGACAGGTGCCAAACCAACGCTGCGGCCAGCGCCCCCAGCCCGTTGAGCGACCAATGCAGGGCGATCGGCGCGATCAGGCTGCCGCTGCGTCGGCGCAGCCAGCTGAACACAAACCCGGCCATCGCAGTCGCGATCACCGCCAACGTCACGCCGGCCAGCATCCCCACGACGCCACCGCCGAATAGCCGCGTGAAGCCGACGTTGTTGCTCGTCAGTCCCAACGACGTGGCGATATGCCAGAGGCCGAACAGCAGCGAACCGGCCACCGCCACTCCGCGGAATCCCCAAGCCCGGTTCAATGCGCCGTGCAGCACACCGCGAAATGCCAGCTCTTCGGGGATCACGGTTTGCAACGGGATGATGATCATCGAGGCGACCAGTGCGCCCGAGATCGTTGCGTAGTGGTTGTTCATGAACATCGGCCGGGTCAGCGGAAGCAGCACGCCGACCGCGATTACCGTCACCACCAACGCCATCGCACCCAGCGCATATGCGGCACCGGATTTCCAGTGGTCACGGCCCAGGCCGAGTTCGGCCCAGCCCAGCCCGTTGAACCGCAACAACAAGACCAGCCCGACCGCCGCCGCCGGGACCGTCGCGACGCCCGCCCACGGCGTGGTGAAGTGTGCGATCAGGTTCGTCAGCGCCAGCACCACCACGACCAGCGCGACGTCGACGTAGATGCGGAACTGATGCAGCGCCGACAGCTGCGACACCACCGGATGGGTGTCGGCGGCGACCGTCGCGTCAAGCATTCGGCAAGTTTACCTGCGCAAAACTGGTAACCCGGCGGCGCGCGTACTCCTTGAGCTCCGCCGGAAGCGCGTCGGCCACCAACAGCTGCGGAAGCAGTTCCGGTTCAGAAAATCGGGCGCGAAAAACCACGTCGATGGTCACGTCGTGATCGGGACGGTAGTCGATTGCGATCGCGTCGCCCGCGCGCACCATCCCGGGCGAGATCACCCGTAAGTACGCGCCGGGTTTCCCCGCCTGAATGAAAGTCTTCATCCAGTGGCTCAGGTTCAGGAACGCCTGAAACGTCCGGCACGGTGTTCTGGGGGTGGAGACTTCCAGCACCAATCCGTCGGTACCGACGCGCCAGCGTTCGCCGATCCGCGCGGCGTTCACATCGACGCCCGAGGTGGTCAGGTTCTCGCCGAAGTTGCCGTTGACGAGTGTGCGCTGAAGTCGAACCTCCCACTCGTCGAGGTCTTCTCGCGCGTAGGCGTAGACCGCCTGGTCGTCGCCACCGTGGAATTTCTGGTTGCCGATGGTGTCGCCGACCAGCCCGCTGCCGACACCACCGTGCATGGGCCCCGGTGCACGCACCATGACCGGCTCGGTAACCGCCACTTTGTCGATGCCGGTCACATTCGACATCCCGTTCGGATCGGGATTCGCCCGCCCACCAGACACGTTGACCGACAAAACAGTCGCCACCCGCACCAGCTTACTTATTCGGCCCCCACTTCCAACCGCTGATCTGCGGGTCGTCCTCGCCGTGCTCGCGGGTGTAACGACGCGCGGCCAGCCGCGCATCGGCCATCTGCTGACGCAGCACCGCGGCCCGGCCGGCCAGCCCGTCCACCCGGTCGATGACGTCCATCACCAGGTGGAAGCGGTCCAGGTCGTTGAGCATCACCATGTCGAACGGCGTCGTCGTGGTGCCGCGCTCCTTGAAGCCGCGGACGTGCATGTGATGGTGGTTGGCGCGACTGTAGGTGAGCCGGTGGATCAGCCACGGATAACCGTGGTAAGCGAAAATGACCGGCTTGTCGCGGCTGAACAACGCGTCGAATTCGTTGTCGGGCAACCCATGCGGGTGCTCGGAGTCCGGCTGCAATCGCATCAGGTCGACGACATTCACCACCCGCACAGCCAACTCGGGAAGTTCGCGCCGCAAGATGTCGGCGGCGGCCAGGGTCTCTAACGTCGGGACGTCGCCGGCGCAGGCCAACACCACGTCGGGTTCGGCTGTCGCGGTGCTTGCCCACTCCCAGATGCCCAGGCCGCGGGTGCAGTGCGCGATCGCAGACTCCATGTCGAGGTAGGCCAGCGCGGGTTGCTTGCCGGCGACGATGACGTTGACGTAGTCGCGGCTGCGCAGGCAGTGATCGGCCACCGACAGCAGCGTGTTGCCGTCCGGCGGCAGGTAGACGCGCACGACCTCGGCACGCTTATTGGCGACCAGGTCGATGAACCCGGGATCCTGATGACTTGCGCCGTTGTGGTCCTGGCGCCACACATGCGAACTCAGCAGGTAGTTCAGCGATGCGATTGGCTGCCGCCATGGCAATTCACGGCTGGTTGACAACCATTTGGCGTGCTGGTTGAACATCGAGTCGACGATGTGCACGAACGCCTCGTAGCAGTTGAACAGTCCATGCCGCCCGGTCAGCAGATATCCCTCGAGCCAGCCTTGGCACAGGTGCTCGGAGAGCACCTCCATCACCCGGCCGGTCGGTGACAGGTGGTCGTCATCGGGCATGGTCTCCGAAAGCCACACCTTGCCGGTCGACTCGTAGACCGCGTCCAGGCGGTTGGAGGCGGTCTCGTCGGGGCCCATCAGCCGGAACCGGTCGAGGTTGCGGGCGATCACGTCGCGCAGGAACGTGCCCAGCACTCGGGTGGCCTCGTGGGTCTCCGTCGCCGGCTGCGACACCGCGACCGCATAGTCACGGAAATCGGGCAAGTCCAGGTCATGCAGCAGTAGGCCGCCGTTGGCGTGCGGGTTGGCGCTCATCCGACGGTCGCCGTCGGGCGCCAGTGCCCGCAGCTCGTCGCGCAGCGTGCCGTTGTCGTCGAACAGCTCCTCGGGTGCATAACTGCGCAACCACTCCTGGAGCTGAGCGCGGTGGGCTGGGTTATCGCGGGTCTCGGCGAGAGGGACCTGATGCGAGCGCCAAGTGCCCTCCACCCGCTTGCCGTCCACCACTTTGGGTCCGGTCCAACCCTTGGGGGTGCGCAGCACGATCATCGGCCACACCGGCCGCTCGGTTTTCCCACCGCTGCGGGCATCTCGCTGAATTTCGGCGATCTCGTCAAAGGCCCCGTCGAGGGCGGCGGCGAGTTGCTGGTGCACGTTGGTGGGATCGTCTCCAGCGACTGTGATGGGTCGGTAGCCGTAGCCACGCAGCAGCGACTCCAGCTCGTTGTGGGGGATGCGGGCCAGCACGGTCGGGTTGGCGATCTTGTAGCCGTTGAGATGGAGGATGGGCAGCACCGCGCCATCGCTGACCGGGTTAAGGAACTTGTTGGAGTGCCAGCTGGCGGCCAGCGGACCGGTTTCGGCCTCGCCGTCGCCGACGACACAGGCGACCACCAGGTCGGGATTGTCGAACGCCGCGCCGTAGGCGTGCACCAACGCGTATCCGAGCTCGCCGCCTTCATGGATGGAACCCGGCGTCTGGGCAGCTACGTGGCTGGGGATTCCACCGGGAAACGAGAACTGCCGGAACAGCTTTCGCAATCCGTCGGTGTGTTCTTCGATGCCGGTATAGACCTCGCTGTAGGTGCCCTCCAAGTACGCGTTGGCGACCAGGCCGGGCCCGCCGTGACCGGGTCCGGTGATGAAGATGACGTTGGCATCGCGGTTGCGGATGATCCGGTTCAGGTGTGCGTAGACCAGATTCAGCCCCGGGGTGGTGCCCCAGTGCCCCAGCAGCCGGGGCTTGATGTGTTCGGGTGTCAGTGGCTCACGCAGCAGTGGATTGTCCACCAGATAGATCTGGCCGACCGAAAGGTAGTTGGCCGCGCGCCAGTAGGCGTGGATGCCGGCAAGTTCGTCGTCGGACAGCTTCGCAGGCGTGACGGTTTGTGAGCTCATCCTTCCGATTCTGCGCACGCTCGGTGAACAGCGCACGACGCGCAGGTAGGCGGAGAGCTAGCGTGCGAATTGCTCGACAAGGACCACTTGGAGTTCGCCGACCAGGAAGCCGAGTACGGCGCCGACCGTGACCATGAGCATCTCGTCGTCTTTGAAGACCGGTCGGAGTATGGCTTCGTACTGAGCTGGGCTCAGCTTGTTCATCTTGTCGACGATGAGATTCTCGATGTCGAGCGTCTTCGCCGTGTAGTCCTTCGCTTCCTGCATCGTCTCCGGAAGACGCTCGAGCAGCATTTGCACGATCGCGTCTTTGGCCTGGCGGTAGCGCTTGGTACCGATCGCGAGCGTGATGAGCGGTTGCGCGACCCCGGCCTGCGCGTCGAGTGCTGCTGAGACTTCTTTCTCGATCGCCGCGAAGAGCCGTTCGGAGGTCGGCCCGCGCAGGATCGCGTCGAGGAGCACATCGGCGGAGAACAAATCGTTTGCCAAAATGCGGGCGTAGTCGCGGGTGACGTTGTCGCGCTGCGCGTGGAGCACGCCGTGCATCGGGATGAAGCCCAGAAGCTTCTTCGGCTCGCGGGGAATGAAGATCAGGTTGAGGGCCAGCCAGTCGCTGGCGAAACCGGTGACGAAGCCGAACCCCGGCATGATCCACGGGTTGTGAAGCAGGCCCCAGGCGACCATCTGCACCAGACCGATCGCGAAGCCGAAGTAGATTCCGCTGCGGCGGATGAACTTCATCGCCGCCCCACCCATGCCCTTCATCAACTCGTTGAGCTGGGTCTTGTTTTTTACCAGCGTTGTGATGGCTAGATATTGCAGGTCGACGAACCGCGACAAGTCGGTCTTCATTTCCGTCAGCAACTTGTCGATGACGTCGGGCGCGGCAGCGTGCACGCGCGACAACACGGCGTTGCGGCCGGCGACCGGGATCGAGTCCCACAAACCGGGGCGCACCTGCTCGGCCAGGTCGCGGGCCATTTCGTCGACGGTTCGGGTGAGCGGCTCGCGGAGCTCCTCGACCGCCTGCCTGGCGTCGATCTTGTCCAGAATCTCCTCGGGTCGCAGCAGCTTGTCTGTGAGCATCTGGATGGTCATCGCCGCGGTCTTACCGGCGCGGCGTGGAACGACGCCCTGCCATCCAAACGGCCCGATGCCGACAAACTCGATCGGCCGGTAAAGCATTTGCAGGGCAACGAGTTTCGTTGTGTAGCCGACGAACGCGGCCACCAGCGGCATCGATAGGTAGATGAACCAGTTCAGCTTGACGTCGGCAGCGATCTCGCCCCAGCTCTGCGCCCAGGCGACTACAGAGAACGTCACTCGCGTTCGTGCGGCCCGCCCGCCGCGGCCCATAGTTCGAGACCAAGCCCGGACAACTGCAGCGTGTACTTCTCGATGCGCGCGGGGATCGGGCCGCGGCTTGCGGTCTTGATGGCTTGAAGCACCGCGGTGTCCGCGGCCAGGATCTCGTACTCGTCCTTCATGGATGAGTCCTCGGGGCCGGACTCGACCAGCCCGAGCGACAGTAGATGACTGACGTACATCGGGGTCAGTTGTGGAAGTGCGAGGTTAGCTGTTTTTCCGATCAGGGACATGTTTTCCAGCACCACCTCAACCCCCAGTCCCGCACGTGTGCGGGCGTACACGTTCAGCAACGGGGACGTGGAGCCGTCGGGCAGGGCGCTGATGATGCGCGCCTCGTCGGGCACGATCTGGTCGAGAATTTTGTGGAACAACTCCTGGCGGCTCGACGCCGTGTTCTGCCCGACCGCACGATCGAGCAAGCCGTGCATCTTGGCGTCAAGGCCCTCGGCGTCGTCATCGGAGCGTTCCTCGATCTCGGCGTCAGACTGGGGTAGCGCCGGCACCGCCGCAGTGGATACCTGCATCCCGGACCGGATGAGTCCAAAGACCTGGCGCTAGCCCCAACTTGCGGCTTTGATGTAGGCGCGCACCGTCTGCTCCGCGAGGTCGACGAGGCCGGCGGGATTGAACAGGGACGCCATGGGCTGAACCGTAGCGAACCGCTCCCGTCCTTTTATGCGGATTGAGCGAGTCGTCGCCGGGACGGCGTCTGTCGAGTTACGAACCGAAACCGGCTGCAGTTTCACCTTGAAGCCGCGGCGCCCGGGAGCGTCGGGCGGCAAACCCGCCCACTACGCTGACGTCGTGGATGTAGTCGAGCTCCTGGCGTCGTTGCGGGTGCTCGACCTGTCCGGCGACGACGGCGACGCGGTCACCCGACTGCTCGCGGACTTGGGCGCCGACGTGCTGAAGGTCGAGCCGCCGGGCGGCAGCCCGTCGCGGACCCGGGCGCCGACGCTGCACGGCGCCAGCCTGCGGTTCGCGCTGCACAACGCCAACAAGCGCAGCACGGTGTTGGATCCCTCCGACCCAGACGACCGAGGCCGATTTGCCGAGCTGGCCGCCAGCTCCGACATCGTCGTCGACAGCGGGTATCCCGGTCAGGCCGCCGCCTACGGAACCTCGTGCGCCGACTTGGCCGATCGGTATCAGCAGCTGGTGGCGTTGTCGATCACCGACTTCGGCACAACCGGGCCGCGGTCGTCGTGGCAGGCTACCGATCCGGTGCTTTATGCCCTTTCGGGTTCGCTGTCGCGGTCGGGCCCCACCACCGGAGCACCCGTGCTACCGCCGGACGGTATCGCATCGGCGACCGCCGCTGTGCAAGCCGCATGGGCCGCGCTGGTTGCGTACTACCACAGGTTGCGTTGCGGCACAGGGGATTACATCGACTTTGCCCGGTTCGACGCGGTCGTGATGGCGCTCGATCCGGCGTTCGGGGCGCACGGGCAGGCCGCTGCCGGCCTCCGCGGACCTAATCGGTGGCGCGGACGCCCGAAAAACCAGGACGCCTACCCGATCTACCCGTGTCAGGACGGCTACGTGCGGCTCTGTGTGCTGTCGCCGCGACAATGGCGCGGGCTGCGCCGCTGGCAGGGGGAGCCCGAAGAATTCCAGGACCCCAAATACGACGCGCTCGCGGCGCGCTTCGCCGCCTGGCCGCAGATCGGCAAGCTGGTCCAGCAGCTGTTCGCCGGCCAGACCATGAAAGCGTTGGTACCAGCCGGACAGGCGCACGGCGTGCCGATCGCTGCGGTGCTGTCGCCAGCGCAGATCTTGGCGTCGGATCATTTCCAAACGGTGGGCGCCATTGCCGACGCCGAACTCGTCCCCGGGGTGCACGCATGCGTCCCGACCGGCTATTTCGCCGTCGACGGGCAGCACATCGGTTTCCGCGCACCCGCTCCGCCCGCCGGCCACGACGAAGCCCGGTGGCTCGCCGGCCCGGCAGCCACCCCGACGCCGCGAACGGTCAGCCGTCCCTTCGAGGGGCTACGAATCCTCGATCTCGGTGTCATCGTCGCCGGTGGCGAACTAAGCCGCCTCTACGGCGATCTGGGCGCCGAAGTCATCAAAATCGAAAGTGCGGCCTATCCCGACGGATTGCGTCAGGCACGGGTTGGCGAGGCCATGAGTGAGTCATTCGCCTGGACGCATCGCAACAACCTGGCCTTCGGCGTCGACCTGCGCAGCGCCGAGGGCAAACAGATCTTCAGGCGTCTGGTCGCCGAAGCCGACGCGGTGTTCGCCAACTTCAAACCGGGCACCCTTGCCGCGCTTGACTTTCCATATGAAACGCTACGTGCCCTGAACCGCCGGGTGGTGCTCGCGGAAAGCAGCGCCTTCGGCGACACCGGGCCCTGGAGCCACCGGATGGGGTACGGACCGCTGGTGCGCGCCACCGCGGGCGTCAGCAAGCTCTGGACAGACCACGACGATCAAGGCGCTCAACCGGATCGGCCGGCCGATGGCTCGCGGCACCGGTTCTACGATGCGATCACGATCTTCCCCGATCATGTGGTCGGGCGGATCACCGCGATCGGTGCGTTGGCGGCCCTGATCCATCGCGACCGAACCGGCGAGGGCAGCCGCGTCCATGTCTCCCAAACCGAGGCGGTCGTCAACCAACTCGACGTCCGGTATGTCACCGACTCGATAAGGGCCGCAGGCCACGCCGATTTGCGCGACGACACCAGCGTGCACGACGTCTACCCATGCGCAGGCGACGACGAGTGGTGTGCCATCTCGATCCGCACTGACGCTGACTGGCGCTCGGCAACAGCGGTTTTCGGGCTACCTGAACTGGCCGGTGATGAGCGATTCGCGGCCGGTGAGGCGCGGGTTGCACATCGGCGCGAATTGCTGGCGCAGGTGTCGGCGTGGACTCGCAGCCGAACACCGCTGCAGGTCGCCGAGGCGTTGCAATCGGCGGGCGTTCCCGCCGGCCCGATGAACCGTCCGCCCGATATCCTCGAAGACCCGCAGCTGCGCGCGCGAAAGCTGTTCAGCGACATGGTGCATCCGCTGTTCGATCATCCGATGCCGGCCGAAACCGGCCCGGCGCCGTTTCGCCACATCCCGACGGCGCCTGGGCGCCCGGCGCCGCTGGCCGGCCAGGACACTCGCGAGATCTGTCACAAGATTCTCGGGATGAGCAGCGCGGAAACCGAGCGGCTGATCAACGACGGCGTGCTGTTTGCCTCCACCGACACCGCCTAGCATTCCCCTCGGCCCACATCGCGGAAGGTCTTCATCAATGCCCGTCAACCCCAGAACACCGGTGCTGGTCGGCTACGGCCAGCTCAACCATCGTGAGGACCCGGCGGCTGAAGTCAACGCGAAAGAACCCGTGGACCTGATGGCCGAGGCCGCGCGGCAGGCCGCCGACGCCCGGGTGCTCGAGGCTGTCGACTCCATCTCTGTGGTCAACCTGTTGTCGGCCCGCTATCGCGACGCCGGGTTGCTGCTCGGCCAACGCATCGGCGTCGACCGCGCGGTCACCCGCTACAGCGGCATCGGCGGCAACGTGCCGCAGTCGCTGGTCAACCGGGCCTGCCTGGACATCCGACACGGACGCGCGGACGTGGTGTTGGTGGCCGGCGCGGAAATGTGGCGCACCCGGATGCAGTTGCGCGCCAGAGGCAAACGACTCACCTGGACCGATCAGGACGAGTCGGTTCCTGTTGCCCAGGGCAGTGATGAAAACGTCCCGATGGCCGGGCCGGCCGAGGACCGCATCGGCCTGGACCGCCCCGCCTACATCTACCCGATGTTCGAGCAGGTACTGCGCATCAGCGCCGGCGAGTCGGTCGACGATCACCGCAAGCGCATCGGCGAGCTGTGGGCGCGGTTCAACGCCGTGGCGGTGCAGAATGAGCACGCTTGGATTCGCAAACCCGTTACCGCAGAAGCGATTTACCGGGACGGCCCGACGAACCGGATGATCAGCTGGCCGTACACCAAGCTGATGAACTCCAACAACATGGTCGACCAGGCCGCCGCCCTGATCCTGACATCGGTGGAGACCGCGACCCGTCTGCAGATCCCCACCGACCGGTGGGTCTACCCGTACGCGGGCACCGATGCCCACGACACCTACGCGATCAGTGAGCGCGCCGAACTGCACCGGTCGCCGGCTATCCGGATCGCCGGTGGGCGCGCACTGACACTGGCCGGTCTGGGCATCGACGACGTGGACTACGTCGACCTGTACTCCTGTTTCCCGTCGGCTGTGCAGGTCGCGGCGACCGAACTCGGGCTACCGGTTGACGATCCGGGCCGGCCGCTGACCGTGACCGGGGGGCTGACGTTCGCGGGCGGTCCGTGGAGCAACTACGTGTCACACTCGATCGCGACGATGGCCGAACTGCTGACGGCTAACCCGGGGCGGCGTGGCTTGATCACCGCCAATGGCGGCTACCTGACCAAGCACAGCTTCGGCGTCTACGGCACCGAACCACCGACGGCCGAGTTCCGTTGGGAAGACACGCAATCCGCAGTCGACCGAGAGCCGATCCGCGACGCGGCGGTGGAATGGGAAGGCGTCGGTACCGTCGAGTCCTGGACGACGCCATTTGACCGGGACGGCCTGCCGGAGAAGGCGTTCCTTGCGGTTCGCACCCCCGACGATCGCCGCACCCTGGCTTTGCTGCCCGACCCGGCGGCGGCCGCGCAGACGGTGCATGAAGACATCGCCGGTGCCAAAGTGACGATCCACGCCGACGGCACAGCCACCCTGAAGTGACCAATTTGGGTAGCTGAAAGTTGCCTGTGAAGCGGTGCGCGCGCTTATTGTCGATAAGTTAGCTGAACACCGTTGGAGGTGGTCGGGCGTGCGGATCCTGCTCACCGGGGTCACCGGAGTGGTGGGGCGTGCCGTCGCCCGGCACCTCCTCGCCGGCGGATACGCGGTCAGCGGCATCGCCGGGCGCCCCCATGAAAACCTGGACCCCGACGTCGACTTTGTGTGCGGGCCGCTCGGCGGGCCGATCCTGCAGCGGCTGGCCGACGACTCCGATGTGGTCGTCCACCTCGCTCCGATCGAGGCCGGCGCGCCCGGCAGCGCCGGAATTAACGGGCTGGTGCAGGTCGCTCACGCGGCGGCCCGTGCGGGTGCCCGGCTGATCTACGCGTCGCAAGCGGCCGGCGAGCCCAAGCTGTACCGGCAGGCCGAGGGGCTGGTGTCGTCCGGCTGGGCGCCGAGCCTGATCGTGCGGATCGCGCCGCCGGTGGGCCGGCAGCTGGATTGGACGATCTGCCGCACGGTCGGCAGCCTGCTGCACAGCAAGGATTCGACCCAGCCCTTGCGGCTACTGCATTTCGACGACCTGCTCCGATTCCTGGTGCTGGCAGTGGCGACCAATCGCACCGGACTGGTCGACCTGGCGACGCCGGATACCACCGAACTGGCCACCGCGCGTGGGCTGCTGCGCCCCGCTGGCCAACGCCCGCGAGTCTCCCGCCTACCCGTCTGGCCCCGGCTGGTCCCCGAGCTGGACCTCACGTCACTGCACGAGGATTGGGACTTCGAGTTCGCCTGGGGCGCACGCGCTGCCGTCGCCGACACCGCGCGCGGATTGGCCGGCCGCAGACTGGACGCCAAGGGCACGATCGATGTGCCCGGCCACCTGCCGATACCACTGGAGGTCGCGCCGCGGACCGAGCCGCCCGACGGCACCCGGTTGCTGCCTGTGGCGCCGGACGGACTCGAAGGCGAGTTCGACGACCGGATCGACCCCCGCTTCCCGGTATTCAGCGCGGTCCCACTGGCCGAGACGCTGCCCGGCCCGTTGACACCGATGACGCTCGACGTTCAACTCGCCGGTTTGCGCGCCGCCAACCGGGTGATGAGCCAGGTGATGACCTTAGGCGACGTGGCTGCCGGTGAATGGGGGAGCCGGGCTATCGCAGTTTTCGGTCACCGCCCCTACGTTGGCGTTTCGGCCAGCGTGATCGCCGCAGGCCAGCTGCCCGGCTGGGACGCGCGCGAGGTCGTGCAACAGTCGCTGGGCGGCGACCCCGTCGGTGCGCTTTTCCCGCAGGGGCGCCCGCCCGCAACCGGTGGGCTGCTCGGATCGGGCACCAAGGCCGGGAAAGCCATTGCCGTCAAGCGGGCGTTGGTGGTGCTACGGCATCTGAGGAGCGATACCCGGGCCTACGTCGAGGCAGCGACGGCCGAACACCTCGCTGCGGCGCAACTCATTTCGCTGACGGGCGCAGACCTTCAGGTGCGGGCTCGATTGTTGCGGGACCGGATTCACCAGGGCTGGAGTCTGACGGCGCTGTGGTTGATCGACACCGGCGTCACCGCGGCGACGGTAGAGCGCACCGGCCTACGCACCACCGTGTCCGGGGTGGCCATGCTGCTGGAAAGCGACGTTGTCGAGGCCAAGACGTCCGCGCTGGCGGCGCTGATCCGAAGCGATCCGCGATTGTGCGCGCTGGCGCTGGACGCGGACCTAGACGGCATCAGCGCCCTGTCGCGCACTACCGCCGCCGCCATCACCGCTGGGGTGACGCGCATCGCACACCGCGGTCCCGGTGAAGTCGAACTCGCCAACTTGATGTTCGGTGATGATCCGACGATGCTGCTGGTCGCTGCCGGGCGCGCCGCGACCGCGGTGCCGCGTCCGATGCCGCTCGACGGGTCGGCGGCGAAGCTGGCCGAGCGGATCGCGGCCAGCGCCCGATCTTCTCGGGAACTGGCCTACGACACGACGATGCGATTCACCCATGAGCTGCGAATGACGCTGCGTGAGCTGGGATCTCGCTTTGCCGCGGCGGACGTCATCGACGTTCCGGGCGAGGTCTTCTACCTCACCTGCGACGAAGCGGTAAGCATGCCCGCCGATGCCCGGCTGCGGATCAAACGGCGGCGCGCCGAGCGGGAACGGCTGCAGGGTCTGCGCCTACCCGACGTAATCGGGGTCAGCTGACCACCTCGCCCAACGGCGTCTGCGGATCGACCAATGCGTTGAGACTCACTGCTTTCTTGGACCGGATCAGGTTCTTGATGTCGTCGAGCACATCCCAGACGTTGACGTTCATTCCCGCCAGCACCCGGTTTTCGCCGTCCAACCAGAAGGCGACGAATTCGCGGCCGTCCACGTCGCCGCGGAACACCACCCGATCAGAGTTCGGCGCGTAACCGGCGTACTCCATGCCCAAGTCATACTGGTCGGTGAAGAAGTACGGCAGCTCTTTGTATTTCGCCTTTTCGCCGAGCATGCCTGCGACCGCGACGGCGGGCTGGTTCAGCGCATTGGCCCAGTGTTCGGTGCGGATCCGCTCGTCGAACAGCGGATGTTCGGCAGCAGCGATGTCGCCCACCGCATAGATGTCGGGGTCGCTGGTGCGCAACGACGCGTCGACCAGCACGCCGCCGTCACCCGTCGACAAGCCGGCATCCTCGGCGATTTCGATGTTTGGCTGCGCGCCGACAGCCACCAGCACACGGTCGGCGTTGATCGTCGATCCGTCGCCCAACAGCAGGCCGGTGGCCTTGCCGTTGGCGGTGGTGATCTCCTTGACTTCGGTGTCCAGACGCAAGTCCACACCATGGTCACGATGCAACTTGGCGAACACGTTCCCGACCTCTTCACCGACCGCGCCGATCAACGGCGCCCTCGCGGTCTCCACGACCGTGACGTCGATGTTGCGCTGGCGAGCGCTTGCCGTGACCTCCAGACCGATCCATCCCGCCCCGATGACTGCCAGCGACGACCCTTCGAGCAGGGCCGTATTCAGATTCGACGCGTCGTCGTATTTCCGGAGGTAATGGACTCCGGTGGAATCGGAACCTCGAATCGACAACAACCGCGGACGCGATCCAGTGGCCAGCAGCAACTTGTCGTACTGAATGTTGGTGTCATCAGAGAGAGCAACGGTGCGAGCCTTCGGGTCGATCGACAACACCTCTGTGCTCACGCGCAGGTCGATCTTGTTGTCCCGGTACCAGTCTGAGTCGTGCACAGTGAAATCGTTGAGCGACTTCTTGCCGGCAAGAAATTCCTTCGACAGCGGAGGCCGCTCGTAGGGTAAATACTCCTCATCGGCGAGCAGCGCGACCTTTCCGTCAAACCCTTTCTCGCGCAACGCTTCGGCGGCCTTGGCTCCACCGAGGCCGCCGCCGACGATAACGAATGTTTTCGAGTCGGCCATGATCACTGCTCCGTCCTGTCGAATTACCTTGTGCTCGTACCGGGCACGGTTGGGTCAACCAGCCACTTGCTGACGTACCTTGTCGTCGCGAGCGAATCTCACCAGTGCCGCTGCCAGACGGGCGTTGGCTCGCGGGGCGAGCGCGCCCAGCTTCGTCGGGTCGCTGGGCAACCCCAGCGCCTTGGCGGTACGCGCGGCACGCTTGTCGAAATACGGTCGCACCCAAGGCCATACGTCTTGGACTTCCCGTAGGTAGATGTCGGCGCCGGTGTCACCGATTCCCTTGAATTTCTTGAGCATTCGCTTCGCGGCGTCGATGTCGTCATCGCTGCGCCGGGCGATTTCGCGGAGATCACCAGAGTATTCGTCCACAACCAGCTGAGCGATCTCAGTGAGCCGGGTAGCCGAACTCTCGTCGTAGCGCACGTAGTGCGCTCGGCCGAAAGCGTCGATCATTGTCCGCCGGTCGGAATCCAGCACCGCCTTCGGCGTCCGAAGGCCGTCGCTGAACAATTCATGCCCGGCGCGCATGGCGATCGCCGCATCGATCGGCTTGCTGGCCAGCATGCACAGCACCAGCAGCTGAAACAGCGGCATCGGCTTGTCGCTGATCCGAACTCCCGCCTCGGCCGCATAGGTGGTTCCCGCGACGTTCAGCAGTCGGCGCACCACGTGCTTGGGCTCGTCCATAACGCTTCGCGTACCCGCCGCAGCAGGTCACCAACCGCGTTGTTTACTTTGGCGGCAGGCTGTGCACATGGTTCAGCCCGCGGGTCACCCAGCTTTGAAGCTGGCGTTTGGTTTTCACTCCGTCGGAGTCGACCCGTAGCCAGCCGCGGGCCTCGCGGCCCGCCATCACCATCGGGCTGGCGTGCGCACGGTCGAGTAGCTTGTCGGTTTCGTCCGGCGGAACCCGCACCAGCAACCCGCCCTGGCCGCTGGCGGCGACGGCCATATGCCCGTTGACCAGGAAGGCGAGGCCACCGAACATCCGTTTCTCGTCGACACCACGCTCAGGCGCCAGCAGCTCTCTGATTCGCTCAACCAACTCCGTGTCGTAGGCCACGACTGAACGGTAGCGCCAAGCACCGACCTGCGGCCTCAGTCCAGATCCACCCGGATGGTCAGCAAATCGCTGCCCATCAGCCGCACCAGAGCGCTGTTGAATCCGGGCAGGCTGCGCAGCCGCTCCTGAGCGTCGTCATCGGGAAGCAGGTGGGCGGTTCCGCTGCGCCACTGGCCGTGGATGCGCAGCCGCACCGTGGGATCGGCCTTGATGTTGAGCACGTAATGCGAATGCTCGCCATGCTCGGAGACCATCCAGAACTGGTTGCCGATCACGCGGCCGCCGATCGCGGTGCGGCGCGGCTGCCCCGACTTTCGCCCGGTGGTCTCCAGCATGGTCATCGGTGAACGTCGACCAACTGGATTGACCACCAGGCGTTGGGCGGTGTGAACGATGCGGCGCTTGAGCCGTTGCAGGTCGGTCATCACCGCAGGCTAGCCGACGTCACGCCGCGGCGGTCACCTGCTCCCGGACGGGTTCCAGTGCCTGGGCGACGATGTCGGCGACGTCGGTCATCGGCCTGACGTCCAACGCCTCGAGCACCTCGGCGGGCACATCGTCCAGATCCGGCTCGTTGCGCTGTGGGATGAACACCGTCGACAACCCGGCCCGTTGCGCGGCCAGCAGCTTCTGCTTGACGCCGCCGATCGGCAGCACCCGGCCGTTCAGCGTGACCTCGCCGGTCATCCCGACGTCGGCGCGGACCTGTCGTCCGGTGGCCATCGACACCAGCGCGGTCACCATCGTGACGCCGGCGGACGGACCGTCTTTCGGGACGGCGCCAGCGGGCACGTGCACGTGGATCCGCCGATCAAGCGCCGACGGATCGACACCCAATTCCGCGGCGTGCGAACGGACGTAGGACAGCGCGATCTGCGCCGACTCCTTCATCACGTCACCCAGTTGACCGGTCAGCTGCAGGCCCGGCTCACCCTCGTTGGCGCCGGCCTCGATGTAGAGCACATCGCCGCCCAGGCCGGTCACCGCCAAGCCAGTGGCCACGCCGGGCACGGCGGTGCGTTCTGCCGACTCGGGCGTAAACCGCGGCCGGCCAAGGTAACCCACCAGATCCGGCTCGTCGATAGTCTTCGGACCTGGGTCCTCGGCCAGCTTCGTCGTCACCTTGCGCAGCGCCTTGGCCAGCAGCCGCTCGAACTGCCGCACGCCCGGTTCACGGGTGTAGTCGGCGGCGATCTTGCGCAGCGCGGCGTCGGTCACGGTGACCTCGTCGTCGCTCAACGCGGCCCGCTCCCGCTGCCGGGGCAGCAGGTAGTCACGGGCGATGGCGACCTTGTCGTCTTCGGTGTACCCGTCGATCTGCACCAACTCCATGCGATCCAACAGCGCCGACGGGATGTTCTCGATCACGTTGGCGGTGGCCAGGAACACCACATCGGACAGGTCCAGGTCCAGATCCAGGTAGTGGTCGCGGAAGGTGTGGTTCTGCGCCGGGTCCAGCACCTCGAGCAGCGCCGCACTCGGGTCGCCGCGGTAGTCGGAACCGACCTTGTCGATTTCGTCCAGCAGCACAACGGGATTCATCGAACCCGCCTCACCGATCGCTCGCACGATCCGGCCGGGCAGCGCGCCCACGTAGGTGCGCCGGTGACCGCGGATCTCGGCCTCGTCGCGCACACCGCCCAGGGCGACGCGCACGAACTTGCGGCCCAATGCCCTTGCCACGCTTTCACCCAGCGACGTCTTGCCGACGCCGGGCGGGCCGGCGAGCACCATCACCGCGCCAGAACCGCGCCCACCGACAACCTGCAGCCCACGTTGGGCGCGCCGGGTACGCACCGCCAGGTACTCGACGATGCGATCCTTGACGTCGTCCAGCCCGTGGTGGTCGGTGTCCAAGATTTCCCGCGCCGCCGCCAAGTCCGTCGAATCCTCAGTCCTGACGTTCCAGGGCAGGTCGAGCACGGTGTCCAGCCAGGTGCGGATCCAGCCGCCTTCGGGACTTTGCTCGCTGGAGCGTTCCAGCTTGCCGACTTCGCGCAGCGCGGCCTCACGCACCTTCTCGGGCAGATCGGCGGCCTCCACCCGTGCGCGGTAATCGTCGGAGCCTTCCGGTTCGCCCTCGCCGAGCTCCTTGCGGATCGCCGCCAGCTGTTGGCGCAGCAGGAATTCCTTCTGCTGCTTCTCCATGCCCTCGCGGACGTCTTCGGCGATCTTGTCGTTGACCTCGACCTCGGCCAAGTGGTCGCCGGTCCAATCGATCAACACCTGCAGCCGCTCGGCGACATTCTCGGTCTCCAGCAGCTGGCGCTTCTGCACATCGGTCAGATATGACGCATAGCCCGCCATGTCGGCCAGCGCCGACGGGTCGGTCAGCCGATTGACGGTGTCGACGAGCTCCCACGCCTCGCGGCGTTGCAACATCGCCAGCAGCAGCTTCTTGTAGTCGGCGGCCAGCGCCCGGGTCTCGTCGCTGAGTTCGGGCTCGGTGACCTCGGTCACCTCAACCCACAACGCCGCGCCAGGCCCGCTCGCTCCGACGCCGATCTGGGCCCGCCGTTCGCCGCGCACAACGGCGGCGGTGCCGCCACCGGCGATGCGGCCGACCTGCAAAATTGTCGCCAGCACGCCATAGGACGGGTAGCGATCGTCGAGCCGCGGCGCGATCAGCAGCTTGCCCGATTCGGTGGCCCGAGCAGCGTCGACAGCCGCGCGGGCGGCGTCGTCCAGGGCGATCGGCACCACCATTCCGGGCAACACGACCGGTTCTTTGATAAACAACACCGGCACTGATTTGGCTTCAGCCATTATTCCTCCAAAGTTAAGCCTGTTGCGCTCAACCTTGTCGGTGCCGAGTTTGTTCCCGACGCGTCACGACCCGGAGGACGCCCGCTGGCGGGCCCGGAAGGCCTGGACTTTCGCCTTGTTGCCGCAGGTGCCCATCCCGCACCAATGCCGGTTCTTGGCTCGTGACGCATCCAGATACAGGCGGGTGCAATCCGGGTGCGCACACCGCTTGACGTTCTCGATGTCGGCTCCGGCGAGAAGGTCGAGCAGATCCGCGGCCAGGCTCGCCAGCAGTTGCGACGTGGTGCCTTCGCGGCGGGTTGCGCCGGTGCGCAGCAATCGCGGCGTGAGCTGAGGTTGGCAGGCCCGCTCGTTGAGCAATTCGACGTCGGCGACCTGGGGCCGGCGGCCCTCGAGTCGGGCGGAGACGGTCCGGTAGATGGCTTCGCGCAGCTCGAGGGCGGCCGTCAGATCGTCGTCGGTGACATCGATGGCGGCATCCAACAGCCCGGCCTGAACCGCCCAGTCCGACAGCAGTTCCGGCCCGGTCAGCAGCTCCTCGCATGAGCTATGCCGGTGTTTCATGGTGCCGACGAAGTTCAGGCATCGCCGGCCACTCAGGTAGACGAACGTCACAAGTAACCACCTTGACAGGTTTCATCCGTGCGCGCAAGGTGTAACTATATAGACCGGTTACCAAGGGAGGCGGATCGAAATGAACGGGAAGAGCCGCTCCGCCGTCTAAGCGAGTAACCAGCCGCTCTATTTGGCAGTGAAAGGCGAAAGGACCCAACCGAAATGGACCTCTACCGCATCACCCACCCGCTGAGGCTGGCGAAAGGATCGCACCTGCCGGGTTCCGGCAAAGGATGCGCGATGAATGTGATCTCCTATATCAACGGCGACGCGCAGGTCACCGACTTTCCCACCTGCTCGGCCCGGCCATTAAGCGTGCTCGTGCAGTCAAGCAACGACTTGCTGGCGGGAGCCGACGGCTACCTGTCAGCCGAACACAGCGTGATCGCCCTGGACCTTGCCTGGCAGACCGTGGGAACCGCCGATGTTCCCGACACCGTCGTCCACGCCTGGGTGGCCGAAATGCTGACCAACCCGGTCTGGGGAGTGCTTCGCTACGCCAAGATCACCGCGCACAAGGCGATCATCGACGTTGCCGAACTGCACCGCGCCGCCGCGTCTGGCGACATGCCGCCCGTCGCCGACTGGGATGCCGCCGGCCGCACCGCCCGCGCGCTGGCCACCACGCTCGGCGACGCCGGAATGCGCGCCGTCCAGGCCGCGGCCGAGTCAACCACGTTCGTCGACAACGACCTCCTGATGGCACTCGACAAAGTGGTCGTGCACGCGCAGAACGCGCATGCGCTGGCGTCCGGGGACGCCACAACGGCCTCCAGGGCAAGCCGGATCACCGAACTCACCGGCCACGCGGTCCGCTCGTGGCGTCGGCTGGCTCAACTCGACGAGGACGTGGAGGAGAACAACGCCCGCGTCGTCAGCCCGGCACTGCCGGCGCTATCGGCGTAGTCTCCGCCCCATGGGGACCGGGCGCGAAGCGCTGCGGGTACAGCTCATCGCGTACACCTGCAGCCAGAACTGCATGGGCGTGCGCGGAAACTCCGGCGGATGCTGCACCCTCGACGATCGCGACTTCATCCCCGGGCCCGTCCACGACGCGGATGCCTTCCTGGCCGCCCTTGGCCGTCGCCTCGGTCGCGAGGTCTCCCGAGACGAGGCGTTCATCGACTTCGACGAGGGACGGGCTCTCTTCCCGGAACGCCCGACGTGGCAAGAACCCGCTAATTACCCAGCGCTGCGCGTTCGGCCGGACGTGGACTGGATTCCGTGCCGGTTCTTCGATAAGACGACGGGTGCCTGCACGGTCTACGACATTCGACCCGCGATGTGCAGGAACTACCTCTGCGACCACCTCAAGGACGTCATCTCCCTACTCAACCTCGACGAGGAGGCGGCTCCACCGGGATGAGCCGTCGTAACTGCGTGACGTGCTTGGGGGAGAGCTCCTCGAGGCAGGTGACACCGAGCAGCCGCATAGTGCGGGTCAGCTGGCCCGACAGGATCTCGATGGCACGGTGAACGCCTGCTTCGCCGCCGGCCATCAGCCCGTAGAGATAGGCCCGGCCGATCAGCGTGCAGCGCGCACCCAGGGCGACTGCGGCGACGATGTCGGCGCCGGACATGATGCCGGTGTCCACCAAGATCTCGGTGTCGTCGCCGAGCTCACGCGCAACCGACGGCAGTAGGTGAAACGGCACCGGGGCCCGATCTAGTTGGCGGCCACCGTGATTGGACAACACGATGCCGTCGGCGCCGCGATCGACGGCGGCGCGCGCGTCGTCGAGGGTCTGGATGCCTTTGACGACGAGCTTGCCCGGCCACTGCGCTTTGATCCACTCCAAGTCATCGAAGGTGAGGCTGGGGTCGAACATGGTGTCGAGGTATTCGCCGACGGTGCCCGACCACCGATCCAGCGACGCAAAGGCCAGCGGCTCGGTGGTCAACAGGTCGAACCACCAACGTGCGCGCGGCACGGCGTTGAGCACGGTTCGCAGCGTCAACGCCGGCGGAATCGACATCCCGTTGCGTGCGTCACGCAGCCTCGCACCGGCAACCGGAACGTCGACGGTGGCCAGCAGGGTGTCGAACCCGGCGTCGGCGGCCCGTTGCACCAACGCCATCGAGCGTTCCCGATCACGCCACATATACAGCTGAAACCACCTGCGGCCCTTCGGCGCAGCCGCCGCCACCTCCTCGATGGAGGCGGTGCCCAGAGTCGACAACGAAAACGGGATCCCAGCCGCCGCGGCCACCCGGGCTCCGGCGATCTCGCCCTCGGTGTGCATCAACCGGGTGAAGCCCGTCGGCGCGATCGCGAACGGCAGCGCGACGGGCCCACCGAGCACCGCCCAACCGGTCGCGACTTTGCTGACGTCGCGCAGGATCGTGGGGTGAAACTCGATGTCGTGAAACGCTTGTCGCGCGCGTTCCAGCGAGATCTCGTCCTCGGCCGCGCCGTCGGTGTAATCGAAAGCCGCCCTCGGCGTCCGCCGTTTGGCGATGCGCCGCAAATCGTGGATGGTCTGCGCGTCGTCGAGCCGACGTTGGACACGGTCGAGCCGGGGCGTGCGGAATCGGATCAGCGGCGCGAGGTCATGGATCCTCGGCACCCGCCGTTTGACCACTGTGCCACCGTAGGTCATATGGAATCTGCAAGCGACCCCTTCGATCTGCAGCGTTTCGTTGACGCGCAGGAACGGGTGTACCCGGCCGTGCTCGGCGAGTTACACGTCGGCCGCAAACGCAGTCATTGGATCTGGTTCATCTTCCCGCAAGTCGCCGGGCTGGGCAGCAGCCCGACGGCGGCCAGGTACGCGATCTCCTCGCTCGACGAAGCCCGGGCGTATCTTCGGCACGAGCTGCTCGGACCGCGGTTGCACGAATGCACGCAGCTGGTCAACGCCGTGCAAGGCCGCTCGATCGGAGAGATCTTCGGGTCGCCCGACGACCTGAAAGTTCGCTCGTCGATGACGTTGTTTGCCCACGTGACAGACGACAATCAGGATTTCGTGCAGCTGCTCGAGCGGTACTACGACGGCGGGGAAGACCCGCTGACGCTGGAGAGGCTGACCTAGAGCGGGCGCAGGATGCGCCAACCATGCGGCTCGATCGACATCGCGTCGACAACTTCCTCCGCGGGCATGCCACTGCCGGCGATCACCTGTGCCTGCCCAACGCGCAGCTCGCTTAACCCGACCTGCAGTGGGGCATTGTCGATGTTGAGCGCGACGATCAGCGCTTGGTCGCCGTGTCGGGACTCGTACACGTAGTGCCGGTTATCCAGTCGCAACGCGGCCGTCGACGCGGCATGCAGCCATGAATGGCGCCGGCGCAGTCCGATCAGGTATTGATGCAGCCCCCAAACTTCGACGCCGCGCTTATCCAGTTGAACTGGGGGAGAGCCGAATTCGGGACGTACCGCGTCGTCGCCGCCGACTCGCTCCTCTTTGATCCCTTGGAAGCCGAACTCGTCGCCGGCATAGATGCTGGGAATCCCACCAACGGTCATGAGGAGCACCAGCGCGTGAGCGAGGTGTTCGGGACGCTGGAGTTGACTGGCGATGCGGGTGACGTCGTGATTGCCGATGAAGGTCAGCGGAGGAAAGCTTTCCACGAAATCGTTGTGACGCCGCATTGCCCAGTCCAGCTCGTGGAAGTTTCCGTCGTTGAGGGCGCTCCAGATCGCCTTCCACAGTTCGTACTGGGTGACGGAGTCGAAGCCGGCTTCACGAACCACCGCGGCGTAGTCACCGCGTATCAGTTCTGCAACGAACCACGCGTCCGGCTCGAGCTGGCGAACTCGCGGCAAAACTTTAGCCCAAAATTGTTGCGGGACAGCGTAAGCAGCATCCAGCCGCCAGCCGTCAGCGCCTCGTCGTAGCCAGTGCGCCATGACGTCGGCGGTGTAGTCGGCGACCTCGGGGTTGTCGTGGTTCAGCGCGAGCAGGCCGTCGTGTCCTTCGAAGGTGTGAAAGTGGCCGGGACGCCCGCGAAACCAGCGCGCCGCCGCGTCGTCGTGCGTCGCTTCGCGATAGCGGGGGAAATCCGCACCGACGTGGTTGAACACGCCGTCCAGAAGCACCCGCAAGCCCCGCCGATGCGCTTCCGCGACGAGGTAGTCGAAATCGTCGTCGTCGCCGAGCCGCGGATCGATCCGGTAATGGTCGGTGGTGTCGTAACCGTGTGTGCGCGAGGCGAAGATCGGCCCCAGCGCGATGCCCGAGGCGCCGAGCTGGATGGCGTGATCGAACCAATCGGCGATCCGCCGTAGCCGGTGTTCACCTGGATCCGGGGATGCAGCCGCCGGGAACGCACCAACGAAACCGAGAGGGTAGACATGCCACCAGATCACATGTCGTACCCAGGGCGGTACCGTCACCGCCGATACCTGTCTTCGTAAAGGGATTTCATCTCTGATTCGAGTTCGGGCGCGGGGCCATCGGCCACCGCTCTGGGCGCGACCGTCGTGATCGGCAGCATGGCCACCGGCGGTGTGGGCAGCCGCCATTCGGTCAGCCATTGGATCAGCTGGGCGTTCGACGTGGCATACACGATGCGCCCGAGACCGGCCCACGCATGCGCGGCCGCACACATCGGACACGGCTCACACGATGTGTACGCGGTGGCCCGAATGCGATGGACCGGCGCCAAATTCGCTACCGCCCACCGGATGATCCCCATCTCCGCGTGCAATGTCTGATCGTCATCCGTGGTCCGGTTGTGGTCCTCATGGAGGGTCCGGCCTTCGGGATCGACCAGGATCGCGCCGAACGGCGCGTGCCCGTTGCCGAGAGCGGTGTGGGCAAGTTCGACACAGCGACGCAAACGTTGCAGATCGACTTGGCTCACGCCCACAGACCCGAAGTCTACGGGCGACGTCTAGCCGGCGGCGGCCAGTGTTTGGGCCGTGGTGATCGCCTGCGCGACCCCGGACACGATGGCGGCGACCTTCAATGCCTCGAGGATGGCTTCCCGCTCCACGTTGGCCTCACGCAGGGCATGCTCATGGGCAACCATGCAGTGCGAACACCCGTTGATCGACGACACCGCGAAGGACCACAGCTCGAAATTCGCTTTGTCCACACCCGGGTTGCCGATGATGTTCATCCTGAGACCCGGGCGCAGGTCGTCGTACTTGCCGTCGAGGAAGCCGCGGCCGCGGTAGAACACGTTGTTCATGCCCATGATCGACGCGGCACCCAGCGCCGCCTGATAGGCCTCCGACGACAGAAAGTCAGCCGCCTCGGCACCAATCTCGGCCAGCACCTGGGTATTCCGCGTCGCCGCGGCACTGGCTAGCAGGGTGCCCCACAGCTGCTCCTCGTTGAGCACAGCGCTGCGGGCGATCGAGCCCAGGTTGAGCTTGAGGTCCTTGGCGTATTCGGGCAGTGCGTCCTTCAGATTCTCGACACTCATCAGGCTGACTTCCTCAACTCATCGCCGGCGTCGATCGTGGGGTCACCCTTGCGCCAGTTGCAGGCGCACAGTTCGTCGGACTGCAGGGCGTCGAGCACCCGCAGCACCTCATCGACGTTGCGGCCCACCGAACCGGCGGTCACTGAGACGAATTGGATCTCGTTGTTGGGGTCAACGATGAACGTGACCCGGTCGGCCACACCCTCGTCGTTGAGCGCCCCGGTCGCTTCGACCAGCTCCCGCTTGATGTCCGAAAGCATCGGGAACGGCAGCTTCTTGAGGTCCTCATGTTGGGCACGCCACTGGAAGTGGACGAACTCGCTGTCCACCGAAACGCCGAGAACCTGCGTGTCGCGATCCTCGAACTCGTCGTTCAGCTTGCCGAATGCGGCGATTTCGGTCGGGCACACGAAGGTGAAGTCCTTCGGCCAGAAGAACACCACCCGCCACTTGCCCTCGTGGTCGTCGCTGGAGACGGTGCTGAAGTAGTCGCCGGGCTGCTGGGCGTCGACCTTGGACAGGTCGCCACCGATCAGCGCGGTCAGCCGGTAGGCGGGGAATTGGTCGCCGATGGTCAGCAGTGCCATGTCACTCCTTCTCGAGAAGATTGGATCCAGTCAAGTTTTCAAAGTCCATACTGCCGTAACCCGACTTAGAATTAAAGGTGATATGTCCCACTACACTAATAGGTATGACCGATAAGAGTTATCAGCCGACGATCGCCGGACTGCGGGCGTTTGTCGCTGTCGCGGAAAAGCAGCATTTCGGCAGCGCCGCAACGGCTCTCGGCGTCAGCCAGTCAACGTTGTCGCAGGCCCTGTCGGCGCTGGAGACCGGGCTCGGGGTCCAGCTGGTGGAGCGCTCGACCCGTCGGGTTTTCCTGACCGCGGAGGGCAGGCAGCTGCTGCCGCACGCGCAAGTGGTGATCGAGGCGGCAACCGCGTTCGCCGCCGCGGCGGCGGGAGCCTCGGACCCGCTGCAGGGCAGCATCCGGCTGGGCCTGATCCCGACGGTGGCACCGTATGTGTTGCCGACCCTGCTGGCGGGGCTGGCCAAGCGGCTGCCCGCGCTGGACTTGCGGGTGATCGAAGACCAGACCGAGCGGCTACTCAACGGACTGCGCGAGGGATCCCTGGATGCAGCGCTCATCGCCTTGCCCGCCGAGGCCGGCGGCATCGCCGAAATCCCGATTTACGACGAAGATTTCGTTCTCGCGCTACCGCCGGGGCACCCGCTGGCGGGCAAGCGACGAGTGCCGCCGACCGCGCTCGCCGACCTGCCGTTGCTATTGCTCGACGAGGGACACTGCCTGCGCGATCAGGCCCTCGACGTCTGCCACAAGGCCGGCGTGCGTGCCGAGCTGGCCAACACCCGGGCAGCCTCGCTGGCCACCGCAGTGCAATGCGTCACCGGCGGGCTCGGCGTGACGCTGATCCCGCAGAGCGCGGTACCCGTCGAGACCGCACGCAGCCGGCTCGAACTGGCCTACTTCGCCGTACCTCGCCCCGGCCGACGGATTGGGCTGGTCTTTCGTTCATCCAGCGGCCGCGAAGGGCCCTACCGGCAGCTTGCCGAGCTGATCGGCGAGCTGGTCGGCGCCGACCAGCAGGTACGCCCGGCCCGGTAGCGGCCGCAAAATGAACGTGTTCTAGTTTCGGGTCATGCTGGACTTCACACTGGAGAACATCAGCGCCGAGGACGTCGAACGGCTGAGAGCGTTATACGAGCCGCTGGCGCAGTCGGTCCGCGAGTTGATCGACGCGACGGTCAGGACCCAGGCCGACGCCGCCACGGTCGCGGCGGCCAAGTCCGAGATCGACTCGGCCACCGCACGTTTGCGTCAAAAACAGCTCGACGGGAGCTTCGGCGTGCGCTACCTGGCCAGCGGCGAGCGGCTGGCCTGGGGGAACGCCGTCATCGGGATTCGCAATCCGATCGCCCCGCCGTTGGAGATCCACCACGACGCCAACGGCAAATCCTTTTGCGATTTCCATCTGGGCGCCGCCTACGAGGGACCACCCGGCCACGTCCACGGGGGTGTTGCCGCCCTGATTCTCGATCACCTGCTGGGCGAGGCCGCCAGCGACGGCATCAACCCACGTCTCACCGGAACGATCAGCTTTCGCTACGTGCGGGCCACCCGGTTGGGCCACTTGCACGCCGAAGCGATGACCACCCGCATCGACGGAGTGAAGACCTTCGCCGCCGGCCATCTCGCCGACCAGGAAGGCGTCACAGTCGAAGCTGAAGGGGTGTTCATCCTGCCCCGGTGGGCGCGAGACGGCGGCGACTAGGTTTCGCCTTATGGAAAAGGTAGTGACGCTGCTAAGAGCGGCCGACTGCGACGACGACTGGTGCCAACGGCAGCGGGGACCGGTCGCCGATGCGATTCTTCGACTCGGTGTCCACGGCTTGGCCGTCAACGTCCGTGACTCGGACGTGCGTCATTCGCTGATGACGCTGACGACGCTCGACCCGCCGGTGGCCGCCGTGGTGAGCATCTGGACCCAGCAGTGCTACGGCGATGAGATCGCGGCGGCGCTGCAGCTGCTCGAAATCGAGTGCGATCACCTCGCGGCTTATTTGGTCACCGAGTCGGTTCCGTTACTGGCGCCGCTCGAACTAGGCAGCCGCACAACGGGTTTAGCTAACATCGCGCTGTTGCGCCGGCCTGCGAAGCTGGACCAGGCGAGCTGGCTGCACCGCTGGCAGCACGGCCACACGCCGGTGGCAATCGAGACCCAGTCCACCTTCGGCTATACCCAGAACGCAGTGGTGCGGGCGCTTACGCCGGACGCACCAGAGCTGGCGGGCATCGTCGAAGAGCTGTTCCCGGCCGAGGCGATCACCGATCTGAAGGCCTTTTTCGGCGCCGCCGACGATGCCGACCTGCAGCACCGCCTGGGCCGGATGGTCGCCAGCACGTCAGCGTTCGGCGCCAACGAGAATATCGACACCGTGCCGACGAGCCGTTACGTGCTGAAAACACCGTTCGAGACATGAGGAGACACCGGTGATCCTGCAGAGCGAAGACCACAACCGGGTGCGCACCCTCACCCTGAACCGGCCCGAGGCGCTCAACGCGTTCAACGAGGCGTTGTACGAAGCCACCGCTGAAGCGCTGACGGCAGCAGCCGACGATCCCGACATCGCCGTGGTCCTGTTGACAGGGACCGGAAGGGCGTTCAGTGCCGGCAACGACCTCAAAGAGATGCAAGCACGCATCACCGATCCGCAAATGGCCCGTCAGGGATCGCACTTCACCACGATGATCGACGCGCTGACCAGGTTTCCCAAACCGCTGATCTGCGCGGTCAACGGCGTCGGCGTCGGGATCGGCACCACCATCCTGGGCTACGCGGACCTGGCATTCATGGCGTCGACGGCTCGGCTGAAATGTCCGTTCACCAGCCTGGGGGTCGCGCCGGAAGCGGCGTCGTCGTATCTGCTGCCGCAGTTGGTGGGCCGGCAAAACGCCGCCTGGCTGTTGATGTCCTCGGAGTGGGTGAGCGCCGACGAGGCACTGCGAATGGGCTTGGTCTGGAAGGTGTGTGAGCCTTCCGAACTGATAGCTGAGGCCCGTCGGCACGCCGAAATCCTTGCTTCTCGGCCGATTTCGAGCCTCGTTGCGGTCAAACAGACCATCGTCGAACCGACTCATCCGGAAATCGCGGCAGCAACCGCTCGGGAAAATGCGCAGTTCGCCCAGTTGCTGGGCGGTCAGGCCAACGCGCAGGCGCTGGCCGATTTCACCGGCCGGCGTGGCTAGCGCGACCCGCTGGTTTCCAGCTGCGCGGCCGCCGCGATGATCGCCCGCAGCGTGCGCCGGCAACGTCCGCAATCAGTGCCGGCCCCGCAGGCCGCGGCAACCTCTTTGGATGTCGACGCCCCGCATGCGACAGCGTCAGACACAGTCTGGCTTGTCGCTCCGACGCACAGGCATACGTACATTGTTAGTGGAGTCTAACCTAACTTGGTTCGCGAAGGCTAACCTAACTTTGCACCCTTTCTGACCAGGATTTTCGGCGTCGCGGCACTGGCTGACCACGACGCGCCGACGCCACGCGAATCAACCCGCCGACCGTCGTGCGCTGGACTAGATTTGACCTGGGCGTGCGGTGCGTTCCAGCCCAACCCACCGTCACTCGCCTCAGGTCCGACCGTGCCAGCGAACAACAAGGAGCGATCATGCAAGGTGATCCTGATGTTTTGCGCCTTCTCAACGAACAGTTGACCAGCGAGCTCACCGCGATCAATCAGTACTTTCTGCACTCCAAGATGCAGGAGAACTGGGGCTTCACCGAAGTGGCGGGCCACACCCGCGCCGAGTCGTTCGACGAAATGCGGCACGCCGAGGCGATCACCGATCGCATTTTGCTGCTGGACGGGCTGCCGAACTACCAGCGTCTCTTTTCATTACGTATCGGTCAGACGCTGCGCGAGCAGTTCGAGGCCGATCTGGCGATCGAACACGATGTGTTGGACCGGCTCAAACCGGGCATCATCATGTGCCGAGAGAAGCAAGACACCACCAGCGCCAACCTGCTTGAGGGGATTGTGGCCGACGAGGAAAACCACGTCGACTATCTGGAGACCCAGCTGCAGTTGATGGAAAAGCTTGGTGAAGAGCTCTACTTGGCTCAGTGTGTCTCGCGACCGCCGACGACAGGACAAGCCGGGCATTAAGCCCTACGTATGACAGCTCAGATCGCTGCCACGCCGGATGCCGAATCTGGCAGCGCGCTGATCAGTCCGCAGCGACGCAATTTCGTCTTCCTGGCGATCACGCTGGGAATGCTGATGGCGGCGCTGGACCAAACCATCGTCGCGACCGCGCTACCGACGATCGTCGCCGACCTGGGCGACGCAGGCCATCAGTCCTGGGTGGTCACGAGCTATCTGCTGGCCTCGACCGTCAGCACCGCGCTGGCCGGCCGACTCGGTGACCTGTTCGGCCGCAAACGGGTATTCCAGGCGGCGGTGACGTTGTTCGTCGTCGGGTCGGCGCTGTGCGGAATCGCGCAGTCGATGGCGATGCTGGTCGGGGCGCGGGCGCTGCAGGGCCTTGGTGGCGGTGCCATCACCGTCACCGCCACCGCGCTGATTGGCGAAATCATTCCGCTGCGGGATCGCGGCCGCTACCAGGGTGCCTTGGGCGCGGTGTTCGGTGTGACGACGGTGATCGGCCCGCTGCTGGGCGGCTATTTCACCGACCATCTGAGCTGGCGGTGGGCGTTCTACGTCAACGTGCCGCTGTCGATCGTCGTCTTCTTCGTTGCGGCGGCGGCGATCCCATCGCTGGCCGGGCGCGCGAAACCGGTCATCGACTACACCGGGATCCTGTTCGTCGGCCTGGGCGCGACCGGTCTGACCCTGGCCACCAGCTGGGGCGGCACCACCTACCCGTGGAAATCCACGACGATCATCGGGCTGTTCGTCGGCTCCACGGCGGCGCTGGCGGTCTTCGTCTGGGTCGAAAGCCGTGTCGCGGCACCGATTCTGCCCACCCGACTGTTCGGCAACCCGGTGTTCACCGTGTGTTGCGTGCTGTCGTTCGTGGTCGGGTTCGCCATGTTGGGCGCGCTGACCTTCCTGCCGACCTACATGCAGTTCGTCGACGGTGTCTCGGCGACGACGTCAGGACTGCGCACGCTGCCGATGGTGGCGGGCATGCTGTCGACATCGATGGGCAGCGGCATCCTGGTCGGCCGAACCGGCCGCTACAAGATCTTCCCGGTCGCCGGGACGGCGGTGATGGCGCTCGCCTTTCTGCTGATGTCACGGATGAACCCATCCACATCGGCGCTGCTGCAATCGCTGTACCTGTTCATCCTCGGCGCCGGCATCGGGCTGTGCATGCAGGTGCTGATCCTGATCGTGCAGAACACGTCGAGCTTCGAAGACCTCGGCGTCGCCACCTCGGGCGTCACGTTCTTCCGCACAATCGGCAGTTCGTTCGGCGCTGCGATCTTCGGCTCGCTGTTCACCAACTTCCTGCACAGTCGCATCGGTCCGGCGATCGCGGCCAGCGGCGCATCGCCGGCGGCTGCCAGTTCGCCCGAGGCCTTGCACCGACTGCCGCATGCCGCGGCCGCGCCGATCGTGAGCGCATATGCCGCGTCACTCACCCAGGTTTTCTTGTGGGCGGTCCCGGTCGCGTTGGTCGGATTCGTCCTGGCGCTGTTCCTTCGCGAAGTGCCACTGCGGGAAATCGGCAACAACGCTGCCGATTTGGGCGACGGGTTCGCGATGCCGACCACGCAGTCGTCGGAGGACATGTTGGAGACGGCGATCGGTCGGCTGCTGCGGGGTGAACCGGGGATGCGGCTGCGCAGCATCGCCATGCGGCCCGATTGTCAACTCGACGTCGCCGAATTGTGGGCTTTGTTGCGCATCAACCGCTCCCAGCAAGCATTCGGCATTGCCCGGATCACCGACATCGGTGAGCAGCTGGACATACCGTACGAAGTCCTCGAGCCCACCTTCGATCGCCTGGTCCGCCGCGGTTACGCGCAACGCGACGTCGACCGGCTACGGCTGACCCCGCCGGGAATGCGTCAGGTCGACTTCGTCTCGACGCTGCTTCAGGAGTGGATCGTCGACAAGCTCGCCCGCTCGCCCAACTTCCAGGGCCGGCCCGACCGCGCTCAGGTCGAGGCCGCGCTCAACCGGATCGCTCACCGGATCGTCGCTCAGCCCGACTGGGGTGAGGATCGACGGCGGCTATCGGCCGCAGCCACACAACGGATTCCTATCGCGGCTTCCGGCGGCTCCGGGCGTAACGCTTCGCCGTGAGACGAGTGGCGGAACGGATGGACGCGAACGCTTCCTAGCACTAGTCGGCATCAGGCTGGCGGGACCTGTCGGCCACGCCAACCAGATAACACCTCATCGCCCAAGCGTAGTACCGAGCGCCTCGGCGAACGACTCGATCAAGGCATTACAGCGCCGAGTTCAGAAGAGCGTGGCGGAACCCACCAAGCCGTCAATGACCGGGTCAAGCAGGGCACCAAGGCCAAGGGGCGCCAACAGGTCCGTGTCAAGGCCAGCGGCCAGATCGCCAAGCACGTCATCCGGTAAGCCCACGGCGTTAAACGCGCTGGGGTCGAGTGAACCGATCAAATCGCTGACCGGATCCACATCGAGCACACTTGCGGCGCCGGAGGGCAGCGAACTCAACCAGTCGTCAATGATCGGGTCGAGCGCGTCACCAAGGCCGGTGGGCCCCAACAGGTACGTGTCAAGGCCGTAGGCCAGAAGGCCAAGCGCGTCCGTCGGTGCGCCCGAGGTACTAAACGCGTTCGGGTCGAATGCCCCGATCAAGTCGCTGACCGGATCCGTATCAGTCGGGGGCCCGGATCCCACCGTGATCGTACCCACCAACTCGTCAACGTACGGGGCGAGCACGGGTTCAAGGCCGGTGGGCCCCAACAGGTACGTGTCCAGGCCGTAGCCCAGAAGGCCAAGCGCGTCAGTCGGTGCACCCGAGGAGCTGAACGCATGCGGGTCGAATGCCTCGATCAAGTAGCTGGCCGCCTCTGTATCGGGGACACCCGCGGCGCTAACCGCGTGCGGGTCGAATGCCCCGATCAAGTCGCTGACCGGATCCGCATCGATGACGTCGGCGCCGGCCGCGGGTGCGGTGCCCATGCTGATCGACGCGGCAATCAGGGCGGCGCCGGCGGCCGTGCCACAACTCAACGCTATCCGGCGGCCGCGCGGCGTTGGGGTACAAGCGTTGCGACCCATGTGCGAGTCTCCAATCCGGGTATGTGTCGATATAGCTGTGCATGGGGTTGCAACCTCATGGCCGGCGTCTCGCACATGATTTTTAATGCCCAACCCCCGGCGGGTCGCCGACCGCCCGAGCATATCTCAGAGAACGTTGGTTATGTACACAAATTCTAAACGCGCCTGAGTTTCTATTAGTTAACGTCTAGGCTGCACTCAGGAAAAAGCTTGGCGGGGGTCGCCTATCAACGATGAAGGGCGCCAACGCGGTTCGTCGCCACAGCGTCCTGGGGCCACGTTGCCACGCAGTATGTTTCGGTCTCGAAGAAACCTCGGGAGCCACAATTAGAGATGCGATGTGCAGGGCTCCGTCCCAGCCGTGAGGGCGGGGTTTCCGTACATGTCTAATAAATGAATAGCATTCGACACATATCTAAATTTAAGGTTTCGGAGCAGGGCGCCGTTCGTCGATAAACGTTTCGGGAATGGTCGCTAACGCTGCAGCTCGAGGGGCGCCTCGAAGCGTTTCGGGGTTTCGGGATACGACAGCCAAAGGCGTACCATCTCGCCATGAGCCGCATCGGAACGTTCGCTGACGACGACCTCGCGGGCTGGATCCTGAAATCTCCCGATTTGGGCCGCGCGATCGGCGCGTTCGCCAACTCCGTCTACAACCACAACCGGTTGCCGATGCGTACCCGCGAACTCGCACGGATGGTCATCGCCCACGACAACGAATGCGAAGTGTGCGTCAACACCCGCGACGCCGACGGACCCGCTGCCGGCGTCGATGAAGAGCTGTACGAGCATGCGCGCGAGTGGCGCACCTGGCCCGGATACAGCGAGCAGGAACGGCTGGCCGCCGAGTTCGCCCACCGATTCGCCACCGAGCACACCGTGCTGCGCGATGACGAAGATTTCTGGGCCCGCTGCGGCGAACACTTTTCCGAAGAGCTGCTCGCCGACCTGGCACTGTCGTGCGCGCTGTGGATTGGGATGGGACGCGTGCTGCGGACCCTGGATATCGGCCAGACCTGCAAGCTGACGCTGCCGAGTCGGGTCTGACCTACCGGGCGCGCCCGGGACATGACCACCGCACCGCTCGCCGCCGCGGCCATCGCGCAACTGGAGGCCGAAGGGGTCGACGCGGTCATCGGCACGGTGGTGAATCCGGCCGGGCTCACGCAGGCCAAGACCGTACCGATACGACGGACCAACGCATTCGCCGATCCGGGCCTCGGCGCCAGCCGGAGCTGGCACGGCTTCGCCATCGACCAGACCGGCATCGCGTTCAGCGAACACATCGGTGTCGTCGGTGATCAGCGCGTCCGGATTGACCTGTCCGCGTTGCGCATCGTCGGTGATGGATTGGCTTGGGCGCCTGGCTCATTCTTCGAGCAGGATGGCACGCCGGTGCCGAACTGCGCCCGCGGAACGCTTGGCCGCATTGAGGCTGCGCTCGCCGAAGTCGGTATTGAGGCGCTGGTCGGTCACGAGGTCGAATTCCTGCTGGTCAATCCCGACGGCCGTCGGCTGCCGTCGACGCTGTGGGCGCAGTACGGCCTGGCCGGTTTACTCGAATACGAGGCGTTCGTCCGCGATGTCACCGCTGCAGCGACGGTGTCGGGTCTTGCCATCGAACAGTTACACCCCGAGTACGGAGCCAACCAGTTCGAGATCTCACTGACGCCGCAATCGCCGGTCGCCGCGGCGGACCAATTGGTGCTGACCCGGCTGATCGTCGGCCGCGTAGCCCGCCGCTACGGGCTGCGGGTCAGCCTGTCACCGGCGCCGTTCGTCGGCGAAGTCGGATGCGGTGCCCACCAGCATTTTTCACTTACCAACTCGGCCGGGCCGCTGTTCGCCGACGGAGCAGGCATCCGCGGTATGACGAGCAAAGGCGAGAACGCGCTGGCTGGGGTGCTGAGTGGCTTGCCGGAGGCACAGGGCATCCTGTGCGGGTCGATCGTGTCCGGGCTGCGATTGCATTCCGGCAACTGGGCGGGGGCGTATGCCTGCTGGGGAACCGAGAATCGAGAAGCAGCACTACGCTTCATTGTTGGCGGCCCGGGTAATCCAGACGGAGGCAACGTCGAGGTCAAGGTCGTCGACGCGTCGGCCAACCCGTATTTCGCCACGGCGGCGATCCTCGGATTGGCGCTGGACGGAATCAAGGAGAAAGCTGTGCTGCCGCCGGAGACCAATGTGGACCCGGCAGCCCTGTCCGACGCGGAGCGTAGCCGGGCGGGCATTGTGCCACTTACCAGCTCGCAGGCGCAAACCATTGCCGCACTGGACAATTCGAAGCGACTGCGCGCCATTCTCGGTGATCCTGCCGTCGACGTCGTGATCGCGGTCCGCCGCTTCGAGCACGAGCAGTACGCCCATCTCAATCGTGAGCACCTGGCCGACAAATTCCGTATGGCCTGGAGTGTGTGACGGTGGCACCTCTGGCGGATTACATCGCCGCCATGCCGCTGATCGACCAGCATATGCACGGTTCCTGGCTGACCGCGGGAGACCGCCGCCGGTTTGAGAACGCTCTCAACGAGGCCAACACCGAACCGCTCGCCGACTTCGACTCCGGATTCGACACACAACTGGGTTTCGGAGTGCGAGCCCACTGTGCGCCACTACTCGGACTACCCAAACATGCTGATCCACAAGACTATTGGCAACGCCGCAGTCAGCTGACCGAGGCCGAGCTGGCCCGAATCTTCCTGCGCGCGGCCGGCGTCACCGACTGGCTGGTCGACACCGGATACGCCGAGGGCGTCGCGGGCGTAGCGCAACTCGCCGAATGGTCCGGCGGCCGCGCCCACGAAGTGGTTCGCCTCGAGCAGGTGGCCGAGCAGGCCGCACACGCCCCGGGGGACTACGCATCGGCCTTCGAGAAGATCCTGCACCGGCGCGCGGTAACAGCGGTCGGGACCAAATCCATCCTGGCCTATCGCGGCGGGTTCGACGGCGATCTGACCGAGCCGTCTGTGGCCGACGTCGCCGAGGCCGCCGCCCGATGGCGCGACCGCGGCGGCGTCCGTCTCGACGATCCCGTGCTGCTGCGCTTCGGGCTGTATCAGGCCTTGCGGCTGGGTAAACCGTTGCAATTTCATGTGGGCTTCGGCGATCGGGAATGCGCTCTACACAAAGCCAATCCGCTGTATCTGGTGGACTTTCTGCGTTGCTCCGGTGATACGCCGATCGTGCTGCTGCACTGCTATCCCTATGAGCGGGAGGCGGGATATCTGGCGCAGGCGTTCAACAACGTCTATCTGGACGGCGGCCTGACCATCAACCACCTGGGTGGCAGGGCGCCGGCATTCATCGCCCGACTGCTGGAGCTGGCGCCGTTTCGCAAAATCGTGTACTCCTCGGACGGTTTCGGCCCAGTTGAGCTGCTTTACCTCGGTACAAGGTTGTGGCGCAACGGCATTCATCGGGTGCTGACCGAATTCGTGAACAACGGTGACTGGAGCGAGGCTGATGCGATGCGCGTCGTCGGCCTCATCGCCCGTGGCAATGCGGCCCGCATCTACGGGCTGGGAGCCGATTAAACATGGCGCTCGGAGGGTACAGACCCGTTATGCCCGACCTAGCAGGAGTGCTGGAGTGGGCCCGCTCGCAAGTGGCGTCGCGGGTCCCGAAGGCCGACCTCGATCAGAGGGATCCTGACTACATCCGCGACCAGCTGCCCCGGACATGGTTGCTGGCATCGCTGTATTTCCGGGCCGACGTGGCACACCTGGACCGTATCCCCGCGGAAGGGCCGGTATTGCTGGTGGGCAATCACAGCGGCGGCAACGTGCCACCCGACACTTTCGTGTTCACGCTCGCGTTCTGTTCCTACTTCGGCGTCGAGCGACCCTTCTACCAGCTGGCCCACAACCTCGTCGTCTCCGCGCCGCCGTTGGGCTGGCTGCGCAAGTTCGGCACCGTTGCGGCCAACCACGAAAACGCCCGAACGGCATTGCAATCGGGCGCCGCTCTGTTGGTGTATCCGGGTGGGGACTACGAGGTCTTCAGGCCGTCGTGGGAGCGCAACAAGGTCGACTTCGGCGGCCGCATGGGTTACGTGCGGCTGGCCCGCGAGGCCGGCGTGCCGATCGTGCCCGTGGCCAGTGTCGGCGGCCAGGAAACCGCGTTGTTCCTCAACCGTGGACAATGGCTGGCCAAGCTGCTCTTCGCGGACAAACTGTTGCGGCTCAAGAGCATTCCGATATCTTTAGCACTGCCCTGGGGCCTGAACATCAGCGACCTGGCCGGGCACATCCCGCTGCCCGCCAAGATCGCGATCGAAGTGCAAGACCCCATCGACGTCGATGGTGACGACCAGGCCGTGCATGACAAGGTGACGGCCAGCCTGCAGGCCGGTGTCGACCGCCTTGCTGCCCGACGTCGATTTCCGGTGCTCGGCTGATGCGGGTCGAACGACGCTGTGTGATCGACGCCGACCGTGGCGCGGTCTGGAAAATTGTCGGCGATCCCGATTGCTACCCGACGTTCATGAGCAGCCTGGAGCGATGGGAGACCGCTAACGAACAGCCGGCCGGCGTCGGAGCCCGCTATACCGTGCACTGGAAGATCGGTTCGGTGCCGGTGGGCGGTCTAGTCGAAGTGGTCGAGTTCGACGACCTGCGCGACCTGGCGTGGGTCGGCATCACCGGTATCAGCCTGCGGGGCCGAATCCGGTTGCGCGACGCGGGGGACGGCCGTACCAAGGTAACGTTCCGGCTGTCTTATCAAGCGCCCGGGGGAATTTGGGGCTACATCGCCGACCGCGTCGCCGTGCGCCAGGTGGGTCGAACCACAGCCGATACCCTCAGACGCCTCAAAGTGCTTGTCGAGTCCCAGGGCTGACGGTTAAATCACGCCGGACGCAAATGTCGCCGATTTGCGGCGAGCTGAAGCTTGCCACCCCTACAGTGCTGGAGGGTGTCGAAGGCGATGACACCTTGCTCAAGCATGACTTTGTTCGCAACTGCACCGAATCACGCTCCTTGGGTCCCGGAAAGGCACTGGGGGAGTTTGTGTTTCATCCTTCATCACCGGATTCGGCTGAGGATGACGGCGTGCTGATGGGCTTCGTGTATGACCGGCTCACCGATTCGCAGCGAGTTGGCCATTATCGACGCGCGACCCCTTCGCAACATCGCGAGCATCAAGTTGCCGCATCGAGTTCCCGCCGGATTTCACGGCAACTGGGTGCCGAGCACCGACTGACCGACAGCAAGCCCCAGAACATGCGTCGGACGTCGCAGGGATGCCGACGAGGCTCTGCTCACCTCTAGCGCCTTCACGCCGTTCCTGGAGCTGTTCGACCCGTTCTGGCAAGCCCGACATGCGCGTGATGTGAGCCCGATACCTCGCACGCGGACGCGAAAAGTCGGCGGGGCTGGCACGATGATCGAAAGCGGAAGGAGGAGCGGCGTGACGGAACTGGGCGAGCTGGCGTCGCACCTTGGCTACTGGGTGGTGTATCGAAACTGGTACGGGAAGGTCAGTTACCTGATCTATCGCTGGGACGAGCACCTTCCCGTTTTCGGCCAGTCATTCGCAACGGAGGATGAGGCGCTCGAGTTCTTGACGCCGATCAGGAGCCAACCGCGGTGGCGCCTCAGACTCGACGACCCCAGCGTGAAGGTCGAGCGCGCGCCCTACGGCGTAACCGTGACCGAAAATCGCACCGACGGCCGGATATTTTCGGCGCCGGTTCTCACGGCGGCTTCTTATATAGACGTCCAGGGCGAGGACGTCCCCACCATCGGAGACTGGGAACGCTTGCCTGCCATGACCACCGAGAATTAGGGACGGATTGCTCAGATCAGCCCGGTGGCATTGAAAATCCACGACGTGGTCCCAGTAGTCTTTCCCTACGTTCGAGCAAACGCACTGCGGTGATCTGCTGAAATGGGCGAATCCGCAAGCGTTGTGGGCCGGACTATTTGGACGCCAGCAATCATATTTCCAACGGCTGCGTGCACCCAAAACCACATCGATCCACAGTTGCCATCGAAGGCGTCGGGGTCGTCTCCGTCCAGCCTCATGATCTGTTGTCTGGGTCGTCCTGTGATGTTCAAGGTGAAAACCGGGTTCGTTGTGACATTCTGCAGGGGTGCCCGCTCCTCCGGGTGTGATGACATTTCTGTTCACCGATATCGAGGGTTCGACCCGTCGGTGGGAAGCCGACGCGGAGAGCATGCGCGCGGCCCTAGCCGCCCATGACGAGGTGCTACGCGACGCGATTCAGGCGTACGGGGGTTGGTTGTTCAAGCACACCGGGGACGGCGTGTGTGCCGCGTTCGCGTCACCCAGATCCGCCGTTGATGCCGCGGTGGCTGCGCAGCGGGTGTTGGAGTTGCCGGTGCGGATGGGGATCGCGACCGGCGAAGCCGAGCTGCGGGGTGCGGATTACTTCGGTGCGGTGCTGAACCGTGCGGCGCGGGTGATGGCGGCCGGGCACGGTGGTCAGATCCTGTTGGCCGAGTCGACCGCGGGTCTACTCAGTGGGGTGGATCTGGTGGATCTGGGGCCGCGGCGGTTGCGGGATCTCCCAACCCCGGTACAGGTGTTCCAGGTCCGAGCGGAGAGCCTCCGCACGGACTTTCCGCCGTTGCGGGCACTGGACACAAGCCCGGGCAACTTGCGGGCTGCGGCGACGAGTTTCATCGGGCGCGAGTCCGAGGCCGGCGAGGTGCAAGCCGCGGTAAAGGCTCATCGGTTGGTGACGTTGACCGGGGTGGGCGGGGTCGGCAAGACCCGGCTGGCCCTGGAAGTGGCGGGGCGGCTGGTCGACGAATTCCCGGACGGGGTGTGGTTTTTCGAGCTGGCCGCGGTCGCCGATCCCGCTGCGGTGCCCGACGCGGTGGCCGCGGTGCTGGGCATCACCCAACAACCGGGCAGGAGCGTGGCCGAGAGTGTGGCCGCCGCGCTGGAGGGCAGGGTGCGGCTGCTGGTGTTTGACAACTGTGAACACGTGCTGGACGCTGCCGCCGATCTGATCGAGGCCATCCTGGCGGCCTCGGCAACGATCAAGGTTGTGGCCACCAGCCGCGAAGGACTCGGAATCGCCGACGAGCGGCTGTGGCCGGTGCCCTCGCTGGACGTGGGCGCAGGCGTCGACTCGGCCGCGGTGGCCTTGTTCGTCGAACGGGCGCAGAACGTGTCGCCGCGCTTCACGGCAGGCGAGGCTGGCGAGGCGGCCGCGGTGGTGGAGATCTGCCGTCGCCTCGACGGGATCCCGTTGGCCATCGAACTGGCCGCCTCGCGGATGGCGGCCATGACCGCCAGCGAGGTGCGCGATCGTCTCGATCAGCGGTTGCGGCTGCTGGTGGGCTCCCGGCGCGCTCTGGAACGCCACCACACCCTGCGCCACGCGGTGGCGTGGTCCTACGACCTGGTCGACGACACCGAACGGGCGCTGCTGGATCGGTGTTCGGTGTTCGCCGGTGGATTCGACCTGCAAAGTGCCTGCGCCGTCATGGGTTCCGATGATGACTTCGCCACCCTGGACCTGCTCGACGCTCTGGTGCGCAAATCACTGCTGGTCGCCGACCGGTCTGCGGAGCGCACCCGGTTCTCGATGTTGGAGACGATCCGCCAGTTCGCCGAGGAGCAACTGGTCGCCGGTGGTGAAGCATCCGAGATTCGGGCCGCCCACTCGCGGTACTTCGCCGGACGCGAAGCCGACATCCTGGCCCTGTGGGACAGCCTCCGCCAGCGACAGGCCCTCACCTGGTTCACTCTCGAGCTGGCCAATCTGCGCACCGCGTTTCGCTGGGCCGCCGACCACGGCGATCTTGATGTCGCCGCCACCATCGCCAGCTATGCGGGGTGGCTCGGCGCTGCGGTCCAAACCTTTGAGCCGATAGCCTGGGCTGAAGAGCTGATCGAGCCCGCCCGCGCCGTCGACCACCCCCGGCTCGCGTCCCTGTATGTGATTGCGTCGCTGTGCTACACGACCGGACGGATCGAGGCGGCTGTCCGCTATTGCGACGCAGGCCAGATCGTTCTCGGCAGGAGCCGCGAGGCGCTGCCGTACGGCTCCGACGCCTTGCTTGGAGCTGCATACCTAGCCATCGGGCAGCCCGAGCGATTGGCCGAGTGGTGCCGCGCTCAGCTCGCACGCCGCCGCGACACTCACGTCCACATCCGGGCATGGCTGGTTTTGGCCGTTTCAGTGGCTGGTTCCGGTGGGGAGGCGATGGATTCCGCGGATGGCCTCATCGAGGCTGCGGAGGCAACAGGCAACCCGTCCTTGCTCGCGTTCGCGCTCGCTACCTACGGTTGGGCTTTCCGTGACGCAGATCCCGTGGGGGCGCTGAACGCCCTTGGCCGGGGTCTGGTGATCGCTCAAGACAGCGGCAACCGCGCCCAAGAGTCAGCGCTGGCGGTGTTTCTGGCACGACATGAGGCCGAACACGGCGACACCGTGTCCGCGTTCGATCACCTCACTCTGGCAATCCGCAACTACCACAATTCGGGCGACACCACGACGATCCGCGGCCCGCTGGCCATCCTCGCAGCTCTTTCCGACCGGCTCGGACGCTACGAACCGGCGGCCACCATCGCCGGCTTCGCCCTGTCAATCCCATTGGCCGCGGCGGCGGTCCCCGAGATCACCACCGCGATCACCCATCTCCGCAATGTGCTCGGCGAGGCGACCTACGAATCGCTCGCCCGCAAGGGTGAGACGATGACCACCGCCGCCATGGCGACCTACGCATACGACCAAATCGACCAGGCCCGA
>Ga0209248_10000025_pt1 | contig 49038 bp, 44 predicted proteins | sample BogFormECP04_OM1_FD_188241 | JGI IMG/M metagenome (GOLD analysis project Ga0209248, IMG submission 188241) | Bog forest soil microbial communities from Calvert Island, British Columbia, Canada - ECP04_OM1 (SPAdes) (version 2) | ecosystem: Environmental > Aquatic > Freshwater > Wetlands > Bog ... | reverse complement strand
CCGCCGGTAGCCGGAACGGTAAGCGGGCGAAACACGTTGTCGAGAAGAATTTCGCCGCGGTCGCGCACCTTGCGAACGAAGCTGGGCCAATCCCGGGAAGTCTGGGCTTGTGCCGCGGCTACTTTAATGCGCACGGCGAGATCGGCGGGAGGCGCGTTTTTCGGGACGCGCGAAAGCAGCACGGAAAGCTTGCGGAACGTTTCGAGTTCAGCGCGGCACGCAGTGCAGCCGTTGAGGTGTTCGCCAATTTGCGCCCGCTCACCGGCTGGCGCATTGCCGGTGACGGCGTCGTCGAGATAGCCCGCCAGTTTATTTTGTACCGTGATGCACTTCATGGAAGCCCCTCCCCTGCGGCACTTGGGCGCAGGGATCTGTCTTGCGAATCGTGTGAAGAATCATTCATACGGCGCGCGGCTGAATACGCGTCGCCGAAAGGAGATGGTTGCGGCTCGCTGACGTTCCCGTGCGAGCGCGAAGAGCTTTGCGATTCGTGTTCGCGGAGCAGCGGCTCGAGAACTTCTTTCAGGGCGCGGCGTCCGCGGAGGATGCGCGACTTCACGGTGCCGACGCTACACTCGAGGACTTCGGCGACTTCTTCGTAACTCAGCCCTTCGAGGTCGCGCAGGATGACCGCGGTGCGAAAGACGTCGGGAACTTGCTGCAATGCGTCTTTCACGGCGATTTGAATTTCTCGCGAAGCCAGTTGCTCGAACGGCGTTGCGCCGAGATCTTCGATTTCGATTTGCGCATGGCCTTCTTCGGGTCCGGCGTCGATCGAAACATTTTTCTGCAGATGACGCTTGAACCAGCGCTTGTGATTCAGCGCTTCGCGAATGGCGATGCGGTAGAGCCAGGTTTTCAATGAGCTGCCCTGGCGGAATTTCCGGATGCCGCGGAAGGCTTTCAAGAAAACTTCCTGGGAGCCGTCGGCGGCGTCGGAGGTGTCGCCGAGCATGCTCAGGATCAGGTTATAGACCGGGGCGTGGTAGTGGGTGACGAGCCAGTCGAATGCCGTTTCCGAGCCAGCTTGCAGCTCAGAGACGAGTTCGGCTTCATCGCGGCCCCAAGAAAGGGCGCCTGCCCATTCGGACACTGCCGGCCTTTCCGACCCGATTAAGATGCTCGGGCCTCCCTGCTCCTTGGTCCTACGTTAGAACACTCCTTAGAACGTTGGACCTAGGCCTTCTTGCGAGTTCGATCCCGATGCCGGGAGCGACTCGCTACCGGGTGCGGCAGTCTGCGGATGCCGAGCCCGATGTCCGCTCTCATTTGCTTAGACACCAGGGGGAGCGGAGATGTTTCCCGGTGGAGGCGGCTAACAGAGGTCATTTTGGCACCTTGTGCGGGGTGGCGCAACAGTACTTCGCGAAGCGAGGGCGTTGGAAGGTTTGAACGTTGGAACGTTCGGACACCCCACCCCGGGTGTTTTCTGTAAGAGTGGCAAGCAAAGGACTTATGTGTGACGGGGCTTGTAAGAGTGGCAGTCTAGATGACGTTGGGAGGAATGAGTCTCGCCGTAGCTACCGAGTGCCGCGCCTCCAATACCGCCGGCCGCGGAGCCGACTAAAGCGCCCGCGCCCGCAGCCGCAGGGACGGTTATCTCACCAAAGGGGTCGCCGGCCAATCCCCCGAGGGCTCCGCCGCCGCCCCCGGAATTGGCTCCACAGCCAGCGATCAGAAGCGCACCGCAGACCAGAAGAATCGTGGTTGAAAAAACACGACGAGTGAATGCGCGGGACGGAGAAAGCAGATTGGCGAGCCTATTCATGAGGGTAAGCTTCCTAGGCTCACGATGTTGATTATGCGGCAGTCCGAACGAAGAAAACAGTCGATCCTGCACTCGTGAGATCCTTCGCTACGCTACCTGCGTATCTCCCTTCGAGGCTCCCTTCGTACCCCAGGGCAAACAGGGCAAGCGGGATGGCGCTTGGGGAGTAGCCCCTATTTGGCCACCGTTCACCGGCGCAGGTATTGGCCGGTCAGCGACAGCTTGTTTTTCACGAGCTCCACCGGCGTGCCCTCGAAGACCACTTCGCCGCCTTTGCTGCCGCCTTCTGGGCCAAGGTCGATGATCCAATCCGCGTTTCGGATCACATCGAGGTTGTGCTCGATTACGATAACGCTGTTTCCCGCGTCAACGAGGCGGTCCATGATGGCGAGCAGATGGGTGATGTCCGACATGTGCAATCCGGTGGTCGGTTCATCCAGGACGTAGATGCTGCCGTCCTTGTGCAGTTCGCTGGCGAGTTTGAGGCGCTGGCATTCGCCGCCGGAGAGCGTGCTGAGCGGTTGTCCCAGCGCCACATAGCCAAGCCCGACATCGCGCATCGCTTGCAGCTTCCTGATGATCTCCTTGTGCGAAAAGAACTCGAGCGCCTGCACCGCGCTGAGCGACAGCACGTCGCTGATCGATTTGCCATCGAGCTTGTAGGCAAGCACTTCCTCTTTGAAGCGCCGACCCTGGCATTCTTCGCAAGGGGACTTGAACTCCTCGAGAAACGAGAGCTCGGTGTAGATGACTCCTGACCCGTTGCACGTTTCGCACGCGCCTTTCGAATTGAAACTGAAGAGTCCGGCATCTACTTTGTTCGCCGCGGCGAATACTTTTCGTACGTCGTCCATGACGCCGGTGTAGGTGGCTGGGTTCGAACGCGTGGAAACCCCCACTGGCGACTGATCGATGACGACCGCTTCGGGATGCTCGACGAGAAACACCTCATGAATCAGCGAGCTCTTGCCGGAGCCCGCGACACCGGTGATCGCCGTAAGCACGCCTTTGGGAATATCTACCGAGATGTTTTTGAGATTGTTGGCGTGGGCTTTTTTGATGCGAAACTGCCCGGCAGGCTTTCGCACCTTGTCTTTGATCGGCAGCGATTTGTTGAGATGGCGCGCCGTCAGCGTGTCCGACTTCAGGAGTTTGTCGTAGGTGCCTTCAAAGACGATGTGGCCGCCGCTACTTCCGGCTCCCGGCCCGACGTCAACGATATGATCGGCGACCGCGATGACGGCGGGATCGTGTTCGACGACGAGGACCGTGTTGCCCTGATCGCGCAGCTTGGCGAGCAGCTCATTGAGCCGATGCACATCGCGCGGATGAAGGCCGACGCTCGGCTCATCAAAGATGTACATGACATCGACGAGGCTGCTGCCGAGATGCTTGACCATGCGGACGCGCTGGGATTCGCCGCCGGAGAGCGTGTCGGTCTCGCGGTTGAGGCTGAGATATTCGAGCCCGATTCCAACGACATTCTCGAGCCGCTCCGTGAGCGCGGCGACGATTGGCGCGGCTTTGGACTCTTTGATGCCGTGCGCCACTTCGATGAGCTGACCGACTTCCATTGCGCAGAGCTCGGCGATGTTGTGCCCGTTGATCTTGCTGGCCAGCGCCGCCTGATTCAGGCGCGCGCCTTTGCACAAAGGGCACTCGCGCGGCTTGAGATAGGGCATGATCGCTTTTTGCGTGCGCTCGGAAAGCGTCTTGATGTCGCGACGGATGTAGTATTGCTCGATCTTTTCGATGATGCCGAGGTACGTGAGATTGATCGTCTTGGCGCCGAATTTGGCTTTGAACTTTCTGTCCTTGCCGTGAAGCAGAAGCTCCATCTCCTCTTTGGTGTACTTGCTGAGCTTCTTGTTGTTATCGAAAAAGCCTGAGGCCGAATAGGCCTGCCGCTCCAAATCCCCCCAGAAAGGCACCTGGACCGCGCCTTCTTTGAGCGATTTGCTCATATCGAGGAAGTCGTCGGACACCACGCCGACTTTCTTGCCTTGTCCATTGCATTCGGGGCACCAGCCGCGCACATCATTGAACGAATAATGAACGGCTCCGCCCGCCGACGGTTTCCCGGCGCGCGAGAAGAGGAGGCGCAGCACGCCGTAAATGTCCGTCACCGTGCCGACGGTGGAATGCGAGCCGCCGCCGAGCCGCTTCTGGTCGACGATGACGGCCATGTTGAGATTTTCGATCGCCTCAGCGTCGGGCTGCGGATACTTCGGGAGGAAGTTGCGGATGAAGAGGCTGAAGTTTTCGTAGAGCTGGCGCTGCGCTTCTGTGGCAATCGTATCGTAGACAATCGACGATTTCCCCGAGCCCGAAACGCCGGTGAAGATGGTGAGCTTGCGTTTAGGAATCTGCAGCGAGACGTCCTGTAGATTATTTTCGCGGGCACCACGGATGGTGATGAACTCGGTCATACTCGCTCCTCAGCCGGCTCCCTGCCGGTAGAGAGATCCTAGCGCAGCGGGAGTGCCGGTCAAATTAACACGGCGCCGTTCTTGTTGGAAATTGACTCGACGACAGGGGCGACCGTACATTATCTCTGCGCTCCAGAAAACATCATGTCGAAGGACGACGGAATCATCGGGATATCGGATCACGGCGGCTGGGCGGTGCTGGTGACGGTCGCGCGCGACGGGACGCTCCTCGACCGTCGCCGCGTCGAACTGGTGGACGAGGACCTGCCGAAAATTCCGCACCACAGCGAAGGGCAGGCGCTTCCGCTCGATGAGGCAGTGGCGCTGGTGGAGCGCGTGCGGGTGTCGGCGGAACGGCACGCAAAACTCGTTCTGGACGCCGTCGCGAAGACGGCGCCTGGGAGCATCCTCGGCGTCGCGCTTCGCGAGTGCCAAGAGTTGCCACCAACCATTGCCGAGCGGATCAAGGATTACCGGGCGAAAAACGTCGCCGACTGGGTGATGTACCGCAGGGCGCTAGCCGCCGCGGCCGAGGCGCGTGGTTGGGCCGTCCACTGGTACGACGCGAAGAACGTGTTTGATGCAGCGAGCGAGGCGCTGGGCATTGCGGACATCGCAGCCCACTTCCGGGAGCTGAGGAGGTCCATCGGGGCGCCTTGGGGCAAGGATCACAAGTTGGCGATGGCTGCGGCGATCGTCGCGGCCAGGGCGCGCTAGAAGTAGACGGCAGGCCCGACAGAAAAGCCCTGGCTTACTTCTTTTTGGCTGCCCGCTCAGCGCGCACTGCGGAGTTCTCCGTCACCGCGGCGCGGATGAGTCGTTTGAAGGCGGTTTCTTTGATCTTCTCTCCTTCGCGGAAGTCGATCGCGCGCCGCATCTTCCCTTTCAGGCTGGAATTGAAGAGCTTTTTCGGGTCATGGACGGATGCTCCGCGAGCGAAAGTGAGCTTCACCGCCTGCTTGTACGATTCCCCGGTGCACACGATGCCGTCATGGGACCAGACAGGGATTCCCCATTTCCACTCCTCCTCGATGTCGGGGTCTGCCTCGTGGATGAGCTGACGGAGATGAGCGAGGGTCTCTCCTCTCCAATCTCCCAGCTCTTGAATCCGCTTAGTGATGTTCGCGGAAGCGGCCTCGTCATTCGGATGGTTTGTCGGCTTCATGTTCTCTCCGATCCTTCGCTTTGCCACGCCGGTATTTTGGAATGAGTTGTCGAAGGAAATGCAAACCTGCGACTACTCGCTCCAGGCCCCGGATGAGATTCTCCCAGCCGTAGTTTGCGCCCTCTTAGGCTGCTTCGGAAACCCCTAAAATGGGCAAGCTTTGCATCTGGGAACGGGGAAATTTCGCGCCTTGGCTGGGCCGTTACCGCCTATTATGGGCGCGCTGGAAGTTAGGAGTGTTGCGATTATGAGAATGGTTACGCGAGTTGGACAGGTGGGAGTTGCTTTGACGATGGCGGCGTACTACTTGTTGGTGGCGTTTAACAATGTTTTGGATTATGGGACTAATTTTGCGTATGTGAAGCATGTGATGAGCATGGATTCGATTGCGTTTGATCCGCATGTGGCCTGGCATGCGATTACTTCGACCGCGGCTCATCATTTGGCGTATGTGGGCATTATTGTTTGGGAGGCGCTGGCTGGGGTTTTGTGCGGCGTTGGCGCGGTGCGGATGCGGCTACGGATTCGAGCGGAGGAGTTTCGCGGGGCGAAGGCTTGGGCTTTAGGTGGGTTGTGGGTGGGAGCTTTTTTGTGGGGGCTGGCGTTTATTACGATTGGCGGGGAGTGGTTCATGATGTGGGAATCAGCTGCGTGGAATGGAGAGACGGCGGCGTTTCGGATGTTTACGGTGAATGGCGTGGCGTTGCTTTTTCTTTATGTGGGTGAATAGGAAAAGTGCAAGAAGAAACCTTACGCAGAGGGGCGCAGAGACGCAGAGTGCGCAGAGAAGAGAGAGAAGAAGAAAGAGGGAAGGAAAGAGTGCGCGAATCTAGATATAGTTTCGGCGGAGGCGGGGCTTTGCGTGGCGCCGTGGAGGACGAGGACCAAGGCGGTGGGATTGCTGGTGGCGTAGCCGGTGGGAACGTGGAGGATGTAGCGGCGAGTGCGCCCGTCGAATTGCATGGTCTGGGATTTGCTGCCGACTGCCGCGGCGCGGGCGCGATGGGCTGCGCGGGCGAAGAAGACAACGATTAGGAGCGCGGTTATCCCTATGAAGATGAGTCTCTTGGCGGCCATTTGAGTGTCCAAAGCTGCTCTATTTATTAAACACGAATTGATCGGGAGGGTTGCGGTTGGGTGGCGTGGTGGTAACGGGCGGAAGTGGCAGGTGGACGGGCTGAAGCCCACCCCTACAGGACGCACGAGGGCTGGGGTACCAGGACGCGGGTTGGGATTTTGGGGGGACATTTGGGCTATGGCGATGAGAGAGGCGCTGGGGTAGATTCGCGTGGCTGAGTTCGGCGGGTGGGTGTCTCGGAGACGACTTGGTGCAGCATCGCCCCAGACGAACGGGATGAAGAGGGAGCGCAACCCCCAGGTATTGATTAGATTGGCAAAGGGGCTTAGTTTAAGCGGCGCTCACAGGGAACGTTCAGTAAAATAGGAGTTTATTGGCGAAGGTGGCGTTTTGGGCCGGGAGGCTGGTTCAAAACGAGACACTCGCCGTGTAGGTTGCTGGTGGTTTGTGCCCTCCCAGGGCTCGTTTGCCGGGAGGTGGAGAATGCGGGATGACGCGGGCGGAAGTGCTCAAAAATGCGGGGATCGCGGCTGGGCTGGCCGGGGTGTATTTTGCCGCCGGCAAGCTGGGGTTGCAGCTGGCTTACGTGCATGCGAGCGCGACCGCGGTTTGGCCCTGTACCGGAATTGCGATTGCGGCTTTGCTGGTGTACGGGTACCGAGTTTGGCCGGGAATTTTGGTTGGGGCCTTCTTTGTCAATTTGACGACGGCTGGGACCGTTGGGACGTCGGTGGTCTCGGCGGTTGGGGATACGTTGGAGGCGGCGGCGGCGTGTTATCTGGTTACGCGGTTTGCGCGGGGGAAAGAAGCGTTTGAACGGGCGTCGGATATTTTTAAGTTTACGGTGCTGGCGGGGTTGGCGGCGACGTCGATCAGCGCAACCGTTGGGGTAACTACGCTGGCTGCGAGCGGGTTTGCGAATTGGGCGGCTTATGGATCGATCTGGTTGACGTGGTGGCTGGGCGATGCGGTGGGAGCCGTGATGGTGACGCCTCTGCTGCTTCTGTGGAAAGAGCATCCGCGGCTCGCGTGGAACCGGAGGCAGTGGATTGAGCTGGGGGCGCTGTGCGTGGGGTTGAATGCGATTAGCTGGATTTTGTTCGGCGGATTTCTCCATGAGGAATTGAAGAATTATCCGCTGGAGTATTTGTGCATCCCATTTTTGATTTGGGTGGGATTCCGGTTTGGGCGGCGGGAAGCGGCGACGGCACTTTGCGTCCTGGCGGGAATTGCGTCGTGGGGAACGATGCATGGATACGGGCCGTTTGCGCGGGAATCGCAGAATACTTCCCTGCTGCTGATGCAGGCGTTTATGGGGATTATCGCTATCACGACGCTGGCGTTGGCGGCGGAGGTTGCGGAGCACAAGCGGGCTGAGGAGCGGGTGCGGAATCTGGCAGTGAGCGATCCGTTGACGGGGCTGGCGAATTACAGGCAGCTTGTTGAGGCGCTGGAGACGGAGATCAAGAGATACGGCCGGACGGAGCGGCGGTTTGTAGTTTTGCTGCTGGATCTGGATGGGCTGAAGATGATTAACGATGCGCATGGGCACATTGTGGGAAGCCGGGCGCTTTGCAGGCTGGCGGATATGTTGCGGCTGTATTCGCGGGAGATGGATACGGCGGCGCGGTATGGTGGGGATGAGTTTGTGGTGATTTTGCCGGAGACGGATCTAGACGCGGCGCGGATGGTGGCGCAGAGGATTTCGCGGCGGCTGGCGGAGGATGGAGAAGAGCCGAAGCTGTCGGTGAGTATCGGAATAGCGATTTATCCAGAGGATGGAGAAACGATTCACGAGATTATGGGAGCGGCGGACCGGGATTTGTACCGGGAGAAGGGCGTGCCGAAGAAGAGATTTGTGTTGCCGAGTTAGAGGAAAAGGGAGTTTAGAAAGTTCAAAAGTTTAAAAGTTCAAAGGTTAAGAGTTTGAATCCCCGGCGTTAGGTTGATTTTGCCTCAGTTGTTCAAGCGGGTGGGGCAAGCCCCACCCCTACGAAAACTTCCTTTACTTCAAATTGGTTTCGAAAAAATGGAAAGCTTGCGTGGCTATTTGCGCGTGAATTTCGTCGCGCAGAATGCCCGCATTGTCGATGCAGAGTTCGGGACGGGTGCGGTCTCCCAGTTCGCCGCAGGTGGCCAGGAAAGTGTAATGGCCGACGGCTTGGTAGATGGTGAGTTGCGCGCCGGGAATTTTAGAGGCGAAGAATTTCGCGCTGGTTTCAATGGGCACGACTGTATCGGAATAACCGGCGTCAATCTGGGTGGGAACTGAGATTTTTGCGAGGGATTCGGGAGAGAAGGCCGGGCCGAGTGCCGGGGCCATGGCGAAGATGGCGCGGATGCGCGGGTCGCGATGGGATTTGGCGGAGTCGAGAAGGGCGGCCTGCATGGCGGGGTCGGATTTGGCGAGGGCGGCGACTTTGTTGCGTAAGCCGGGGAATTCGACCGGGTCAACGCACATGCCATCGGCTTTGGGGGAATTGCAAAAATCCTGATAGCGGGAGGGCTCGCCGATGCCGCCCGCGAGTTCGATGACCGTGTAGCCACCGAGAGAAAAGCCTGCCGCGCCAATGCGCTTGGGATCAATGTGGCCGCCGAAGGCTGAGTCGGCGAGCATTTGATCGAGGACGATGCTTAGATCGCCGGCGCGTTCCCACCAGAGTGAAAAACCCTGAAGAGTGTAGTCTTCGAGTGTATTGTTGCCGGGGTGATTTACGGCGGCCGCGATGAAGCCGTGCGAGGCGAGGGCGGTGCCGAGCCAGGCCATCATTTTGGAAGAAGCGCCGGTGCCGTGGGAAAGCAAAATCAGCGGGAATTTTGCCGGAGCGGCGAGGATCGGAGCGTCAGGAGCGGCTTTGCCTGCGCTGGCGAAAGGCGTTTCGGGGGAGCCAATCCATTGGAATTTCTCGACGGCAGTGGGTTCGGCGGGATACCAGATGTCGGTGATTAGTGCGTGGGTCTTTGCGCCCCGCCAGTCGAAAGGCTCGGGTGGAGTGAATTGGCGGGTGGCTACGCCGACTTTATATAGCACAACTTTAGCGGGAGGCGCCGCGGTGGTGGAAAGCACAAAAAAGGAGAGCGACAAACATAGAACGAGAAAAAAGGACGCTGCGCGTTTCATGGTGACTTCAGCCCCCGAGAAATTGCAGGAACACTTTAGACGATTTGTGCTGGGTTTAGCGAATTCCCCCACGTGGGTAAACTGGCGTTCGCGGAGCCTTTCACACGTTTGCGATTTCTTTCGAGGTGATCTCGTATTTGAAGTTGTCTGGATCGAGGCAGTCGAGGCGGCCGTCGGCCGTTTCCGCTTGCGGGTACATGAAGAAACCGATGGGCGCGCCGCTCGATCCCGGCAGGGCGACATCATGGGCGAAGTTGTAGGCCATCCAGTTCATTTCCCAGGACCCGAATAGGCGTGCGCGGACCTTTTTGACCATATCGTCGTCGATCGCGCGATTTCCGGGCGGCTCTTCGAGGACCACTTTGCGGACGTCCGCTGGATCAACAGGAACCCAGCCATAATCGATCAGGTAGACTTCCGCGCGGCAGTGCTGCGCTTTCGTGACGACCTCGGTCGAAGGACCGAGGCTTTTGTAGCCCAACTCCGATTTGGCGACGCGGATGCCGTACGCGTCGCGCGCGGGAAGGCCTGCGGCGCGGGCCAGCCCGACGTAAAGGGCGTTGAGGTCGGCGCATTTGCCTCCCAAATCCCTGGTCTCCAGCATGAAGCGGATGTCGCCCAGGCCGCAGCCGCGTGTTTTCGGATTGCGGAAGGCGTTCTCGACAATCCATTCGTAGATGGCGCGGGCTTTGTCGGCGTCCGTCTTCGCATCCTTGGTGATTTCCGTCGCCGTTGTTTTCACGATGCCGTCTGTGGGCATGAGTTTCGTGGGCCGCAGGAAATGATTCAACACCGCCTGGTCTTCTTTCGGCGGCTTGCTCGGTGCGGAGAGGTCAACGGCAATATTTTTGGTTGAGATGCGGCTTGTCACGGTGAGTATCGGACTAGCGCCAGCGGGAAATTCCGCGGAGACGATGCCCAGGGCGTCGGCATGGTTTTCGATGATTTTGGCCGTGCCGCCCTCGGCCTTGAAATCATTCGAAAGGGTTTTTTGGAATGGCGTGGGCGCAAGCAACGCAGTCGGCGTCCATATCCGCGTTACGCCGGAAGGCTTCAGGACCTGGATTTTCGTTGTTACCTCAAATGTGCGCCAAGCCTCGGGCGCCGTCCCCTGTGCAAAGAGCACCGCCGTATTCGGGAACGCGGCGGCTGTTGTAACTACACCTGCTGTACGCAGGAAATCACGGCGTTTCATGGGACCCCTCTTGGGATTGAATGCCCTTATCAATATTCTTCGTCAATCGAGAATTTACTCCTGAACGCAACTATAGGCAAATGCGCCCGAACTGGTCGTTGGAATTTGCATTTCCAGTCTCGACCGAGTGAACTTGTGGCCGGCTTTGAGTTCAGGGGACACAAGAGGGCAGTTTCAGCTTCCGGCAATACGATTCCTCAGAAGCTGAAAATCCTTAGGGCATTTTGGGAGGAAAGTTTGCCGAGTCGCGGACTCGTCCGCTTTGCAGAAGGTGACGGCGTTCGTGGCTGGCAATGATCTGAAATCCTGTGCCAACCGTGAAGCGAATGCCGGGTACAAGCGGATTCCAGAACCGAATGGTGTTCACATTTTTATTACGGGCGCTGAGAATCAGTTCGCGGCACGCCTTGTTGCCGGAGAGGAATTGGTCCAGAACGGAGAGTTCGACGCGCGCCGCAGGGCGAATTTTCGAGGGAGCAGGAACACGGCTGCCGTTGGGAGAAGGTTCGACAAATTTGCGGAGAAACCAACCTCCGAACCATCCGGGAGTGATGTTTTCTGCCGGGGCATCCGGCTTTCCTGCAAGCGCGGCGGAAATCGCAGGCAGATAGGCTTCATTCATAAAGCATAGGTGCTCGAGACACTGCCCTACGCTCCAAGAGCCCGGGGCTGGTTGCCAATTGAGCTGTTCCTCGGTGAGTCCAGCAATCATCGTTTGCGCGCTCTGGTCATTTGCGCTTAGCTCCGATGCAAGGCGGGTTGACCAGGCGGATGCGTGCGTTTGCTGTGGCGGAGCCATTTGGAATACCTTGGATTATAAGCGGATATGCCTGCAAACGCACCGAGCGTTCAAGTCCGCTCACAACGAACTTGTCCGGCTGAGCCCGCACGGCTGATCAGGCACCAGGTTTCAATAAAGTCGCTCAGCGCGGCTTTCGCCCGATAGAATAAGATTTGCTCATGTCTGCCAACGTCCTTAACTCTTATCTTTATGCCGGGAACGTAAGCAGGAGGCATCGTGATCGAGCAAAAAATTAATGAATTCTTTGGCGATGCCGAGTCCACGGGCTTTGGAACGGGCTGGTGGAGTGGGATATTGTCCATATTTTTTGGATTTCTTTCCTTCGGCGGAGTTTTGTGCCTGCATTTTCCTCTGCTACTAAGCACTCCTGACCTGCGTCCTCATTATCCAATGCAGATCATGCGCGTTCTAATCCAATGCCTCATCGTGGCGGCAATTTTTTTCGGAGTTTTTTCTGCGATTAGGCGCAAGAAAAAGACTTTGGCATTGACTGGAATGTTGCTGGCCATCGCGGCCACGGCTTTAGGCGGATCCAGCGTACAGATTAACGGCACGGTTCACGGTGGGCTCGCCATCGGCCTCGACTGGTTTTTGCTTGATTTGTTTTTGATGGCACTCATTTATGTGCCGCTCGAAAGACTCTGGCCCCAGTATCCAAAACAAGGCACATTCAGGAAGGATTGGACTTTGGATGTGGTTTATTTCATGTCCACTCATCTTCCGCTGCAAATTTTATCCTTCCTGGTTTTGCTGCCCGCTACCCAGGCCACTAAATATTTGGGTGTTCCGGTTCTTCAAGTATTTATCGCTCGCATGCCCTGGCTTTTGCAGTTTTTTTTGGCCGTGGTGGTTGCGGACGTTGCTGAATATTTTATTCATCTGGCTCTGCACAAAGTCCCTTTTCTATGGCGTTTTCATTCCATTCACCATTCTTCGAAGGCCCTGGATTGGATCGCGGGCTCACGCTCCCACTTTGTGGACGACACACTGGTGCGCGGATTTATCCTTGTTCCTCTCATGCTCGGCTTTTCGCAATCGATCATGCTGTGGTATTTGATTTTTGTTACCCTTCACGCGACCTGGACTCATTGCAATTTCGGTCCCAATGCGAAATGGCTCGAAAAGTTTTTGGTTATGCCCAGATACCATCATTGGCACCATACCTCTCAAAAAGAGGGCATCGACAAGAACTTTGCGATTCATTTTCCGTGGATTGATAGAATTTTTGGAACTTACTACTATCCCGATTCATGGCCGCAGGTTTACGGTTTGGATGGCCAGGAAATTTCACCCAACTTTGTCAGGCAAACGATTGATCCATTTCTAAAAAAGAAAAAGAGCGCCTAAAAATCCAGGGCGCCTAGTGGAACATCCTTGGGTATCTCTGCACCCTTTGTCGTTGCCTTCACCAAGCCCAAAAATTTCATCAGTTTGATGGTTATCAATCCAAAGTCGTATTCCGATTTGTCGTGGCTCAATCGCAAAAGCCCCGGATAGTGGTGATGATTATTTTGCAAGCAAGCGCTAAAGGTCGCCGTTACCGGCAGCCACTCGCCAATATTCATGGCGTTGTCTTCTTCATCGCTATACCGCCGGTACCCGAAGTCTCGAGTGTGGGTCCAATAGTTTTGAATCATATTTACCCACAGCGCAAAAATCCGGATTCCAAGCCACATCACCAGCACAAACTTCAGATCGCCAACTAACTTCCATAGGAGATAAAAACTAAGAGCCTGCGAAACGATTGCAAAAAACGGGTTAGCAACCGCCCGAAAAGTCCGGGACTTCAAAATCGGGTCGACGGCCAGATTCTCATTGCATTTATACGGCATCACACAGCGATACATCGTTCGCCAAAAACCATCGCCTGCAATTTTATTGGGATCCCCATCGTGGTCGGCGTTTTTATGGTGCAATCGGTGGCGATTCACCCAGGCGATTGGATCCACATAGATCCCGAAGAAGTTGTTCACGACCGTAACGGCTTTTATGAACCATTCTTTATAGTCGAGCGCGCGGTGAGCGATTCCCATATGGAGAACATCAGCCAGATACACCCCTGCAAGAAACCAGCAGCCGACAAAATAGACTCCGCCTATCAACATTCCAGCCCAGGGTCCCAAATGGCTTGGGGCGAAATACATACAAGCCAGCATGTAGAGCAAAATAATCAGATAGCCGTAGACGTTGTATATTTTCATTGTGACTCCCGGTGGGCTTATTCAAGCAGAAATCGGAGCTCGTTTCAAATAACAACTTAAAGTAACTAAAGTCTGTAGCCGCAGTCCTTCACCTGCCCACAGTATTTTGCGGTGGCCACGGACTCAGTGCCCGGTTGCCCCCGTCCTTAGGTTCACAATTCTTCATCTCCTCATGGAACTATTTCCTCCCACTCTCGTCTACTAACTATTCAGAAGTGACATCGTCCAATCCAGGAGGCCTCGATGCACTCCTTTCTCTCCGACTTGCTCTTCACCGCTCGCGAACTTCGCAAGCGCCCCACTTTCGCGCTGACCGCTATCCTATCGCTCGCGCTCGGCATTGCCGCTACAAGTGCCGTCTTCAGCGTGATTTACGCCGTGCTCATCGATCCCTTCCCGTATCCCGGTGCCGATCGCATTATGGAACTCAGCATGCTCGACGCCGCAGGCAACGATCGCGAGTCCGGCTTCAACGGTCCCCAACTCGAACAGCTTCGCCAGGCCAAAACCATCGAAAGCATCGCCGCCGAGGATTTCTGGAACCTGACCACCACCGACGGTGACCTTCCCGAAGACGTTCAAGCCAGCTACATTTCTCCGGGTGACCCGAACCACTGGGGCACAAGGGCCCTCATGGGCCGCTGGCTGATCCCTTCCGACGCCCCTTTTGGCCAGGACGCTCAACCCGTCGTCGTTATCAGCTACAAATTCTGGCAGCGCTACTACATGGGCGACCCCAACGTCGTCGGCCGCACCATTCAACTCGTTCACAAGCCTTATCAGATTGTCGGAGTTATGCCTCCGCGCTTCCGATGGCGCAACGTGGATCTCTATCTCCCGCTACGCGTCACCCGCGACGTGAATATCCATCTCGGTGCCTCAATGAAGCTCCGCCCCGGCGTCACTGTCGCGCAGGCCAATTCCGAGCTTCAACCTTATCTTGAGCAGTTCGCCAAAGAATCGCCTGAAAAATACCCACAAAAATTTCGCGTTAACCTTCGCAGCATCATCGAGCTTTACGCCAGGCCTATCGGTCCCACTCTCTATCTCCTGCTTGGTGCGGTAGCCTCTCTCCTCCTAATCGGCTGCGCCAACGTCTCCATCCTCCTTCTCGCACGCGGTGCGGAGCGGCAGCAGGAACTCGCCGTCCGCGCCGCGGTTGGCGCCGGCCGTTTTCGCATGGTCCGCCAGTTGCTCACGGAATCTCTCGCCATCGCCCTCGCGGGCACTTCGCTCGGCGTGCTTCTCGCCTGGAAAAGCCTCGCGCTCATCGTCGCGTGGATCCCCAATGGGCCCTTTCCAGCCGAAGCCGTCATCAAAATAAACATCCCGGTCCTCTTCTTCTGCGTCGGCCTCGCTTTTGCCACCACGATCCTCTTCGGCCTCTCTCCCGCCCTCCAACTCTCCCGCCCCGATATCGCGCGCCTCATGCAAGGCAGCGGACGCCGTGTCATGGGAAGCTCCCACGCAAAGCGTGCCCACCGGCTCTTGGTCGCCGCGCAAGTCGCTCTCACCGTTCTTCTGCTTTCCACCGCAAGCGCCGCCGGCAAAGGCTTCGTCCGCCTGCTCAAAGCCGATCTCGGCTACGATCCCCACGCCTCCATGTCCGTCCCCATTCCTATCCACGAAAACACGCACGTCTCCTGGAAGGACCGCAGCGAATACTTCGAGCAGATTCGCGCCAGCATCGCGGCCATGCCCGAAGTCATTTCCGCCGGCATCTCCACGAACGCCACTCCTCCTGAAAACGGCTGGGACACGCGCTTCGAAATATTCGGCAGCGCCTCCGCCGAAAAGCCCGAAGCCAGCGTCAACTTCATCAGCCCCGAATATCTCGACGTGCTGCACATTCCGCTGGCGCAGGGCCGCATTTGGGATCACACAGAAACGATGCGCGGCGCTCCGCTCGCCGTGATCAATCAAACGATGGCACGCCAATACTGGCCCAACGGCGACGCCATCGGTCACCAGCTCCGCCTTCCCGCCATGAAGGATGAGCCGCCTTACTCTCCCGCCGCTCCGGGCGGTGGCGACGGCTGGCTGCAAATCGTCGGCGTGGTTTCCGACGTACGGGACGACGGCCTGCGCAATCCCATCAAGCCCGGCATCTATGTTCCCTACACGCTGAGTTTGCGCATGTTCACGCAGATTCTCGTTCGCTCGCACGTCGCGCCGCTGTCCATTCTTCATGACATTCGCGCCCGCCTCGTTCTACTCGATCGCGAGCAGCAAGTCATGCGCGTCCAGGACCTCGAAACCTGGATCTCCGATCTCCCGGAATACTCCCAGCAACGTTTCGTCGCCCGGCTCTTCGCGATTTTCTCTGTACTTGCCCTGGTGCTCGCGGCCGTCGGCCTTTACAGCGTGGTTTCTTACGGCGTCGCTACCAGAACCAACGAATTCGGGATCCGCATGGCCCTCGGCGCTCGTGGCTCCGACGTATTTCGCATGGTTTTTTCCTCGACCGCCATAAACGTCGGTGCCGGCCTGTTAGCCGGCATCCTCCTAAGCATCGCCTTCAACAAAATCTCCACGCGTTGGGTCATGGAAAGCTCGCGCAACCCGTGGATCCTTGCCGGAGTAACATTGGTCCTCATTGCCGCCGCGGCGCTGGCCTGCTTTGTCCCTGCACGCCGCGCATCCTCCATCGATCCGATGGAGGCGCTCCGCTATGAATAGACCCAAAGCGCGCCGGGAGTCCGGTTTTCCGTCAAGAGCGACGCAAATCGCCGGTAGATAGGCTTCGTTGGTCGCCCGAAGCTACTGCGGCAGCCCCACCTTCCGCAGCAACTCAGCAAACCGTGGGTCGGAACGTATTGCGTCGAGTGCGAAGTCGGTCTTCATTCGCAGTAGCTCTCCATTGCGCTCCTGATATGCAGTGTTGAGCCACTGGAAGGCCTGATCCTTGTCTCCCAACTCGGCGTAAAGAGCAGCAATCGCGTATGCGGAAGAATGCGTAGTCTGGCGGTGTGCCAGCAAGGCTTCAATCCTGTTACGAAGAACACCCTTCCAGCCCCCCGAACGGAATCCTTGCTCCACGGCCGAAACGGCTTCAGATGCGTTTCGGATGTTAGGTTGCGTGTCGGAGTTAAGTCAACGTATCCGCAAGACTAGCGAGCTGAATCCGGTGTCAAAGTCCGGTCAAAGTCCCGATTGACGCGGTAATCGGTAAAGTGGGAAGCTCGATTTTTGAGTCGCAGAAGCACGCAGAGACGGATGGTCCGCACACACGCACCGGTGGGGTAAATGCTCGCCTGGCGGTTTGCTGTTAGGCGTTGGTGCCGCCGTCGACGGTCAGGTTTGCGCCGGTGATGTAGGACGCTTCGGGGCTGGCGACGAACGCCACCAGCGCGGCGACTTCGTCCACGGTGCCGTAGCGGTTCAGTGCGGTGTTGGCCTTCTGGGGAGTGGCCCAATCACCTTCGGCGGGATTCAGGTCCGTGTCGATCGGACCCGGCTGGACGTTGTTGACGGTGATGGCGCGGTCACCCACTTCCCTGGCCAAGCCCTGGGTAAACATCTTGACGGCTCCCTTTGTGCCCGCGTAGGCCGCCAATCCGGGCGTCATGTTACGCTCGCCGACGCACGATCCGATCATGATGATTCGCCCGTTGTTGTTCATGTGCTTCAGCGCCGCCTTCGTCGCGAGGAAGACGCCGCGAATGTTGAGGTCGACCATGAGGTCCAGTTCCTCGAGCGTGGCGTCCTCAAACTTTTTTGGAATGGCCGTACCAGCGTTATTCACGAGCACGTCAATGCGGCCCAAGGCTGCGACGGTCTTATCGACAGAAGCTGTAACCGCTTTGGCGTCGGTGGCGTCCGCGTGAATCGCGATGGCCTTTCCGCCGGCGCGTTCAATCTCTTTGACAACCGATGCGGCTGCGTCTGCACCCTTCGCGTAGGTGATGGCCACGCTCGCGCCGTCCGCGGCCAGACGCTTGGCAATGGCGGCGCCGATTCCACGCGAGCCGCCGGTAACGAGGGCTACTTTCTTCGCTAATTTCGACATTCGGGTCTCCTTGGGATACACATTCAAGAGTCTTTTGATGCCCCCGGTGCGGGAACTGGCACAATTGTGCGCAGCGTGCGCTGCTGGCGATTTTGGAGCAGACCGCAACTTCGATATTGAATTTGCCGCGGCTTGAAATTAGGATGGGCTTACACGGGAAAGGAGGTTGATCCATACAACATGAAAAATTCCGATAGTAGTGGTAAACGTGAGGTGGCTGAGGCTTAAGGCGTGAGCCATTAAGTCCAAGCGAAGTTTGGATTCGCAAAAGGCCTACGCGCCTTCAGCCAATTCCAGACAGTCTACCGACGGCCCCGCAGAGATTCTGCGGGGCCGTTGTTTTTTTTAGGGGCTGGTATCGTCAGCGTCTCGTGCCATGCGCGGAGGCGTAGAGGTTGCCTGAAGGCATTGACATGGGGGAATATCCGGCATACCGTTCGCGGCCAATGAGGAACGTTGCGGAATGGGAGTGAAAAACAAACTGCTTGTGTTGGTGTTGATTGCTGGGGCCGTGGCGATTGCGGGTTCGCTGCTGGAGGGCTGGCGCGTTGTGGCGCTGCCTGCGGTGGTGCCGGTGATTTTGCGGTGGGTGGCGATTGCGCTGCTTGCAGGTTATGCGATGGCGCGGCGGACACTGACCGCGTGGATTGTGGTGGGATTGGTGGCGGGCGCTGAGTTGGGGCACGACTGGCCTTCTGTGGCGGAGAATTTGCAATTTCTGGGGGCGATATTTCTGCGGTTGATCAAGGTGATTATTGCGCCGCTTTTGTTTGGAACTTTGGTGGTAGGAATTGCGGGGCATGCGGACTTGAAGAAGGTGGGGCGGCTGGGGATCAAGTCGCTGATCTATTTTGAGATTGTTTCCGTGCTGACGCTGGTAATCGGATTTGTGGCGATCAATATCAGCAAGGCGGGGGAGGGTGTGCATCTTCCGCCTGCGGTTGGGGGCGCGCCGATCAATGCGGTGCCGCATACGGCGGGGCAACTGATTACCGATATTTTTCCGGAGAACATCGCGAAGTCCGTGGCTGAGGGGCAGGTTTTGCAGGTTGTGGTGTTCAGTCTTTTGTTTGCGATGGCGTTGGCGTTTGTCCCGGAGGCGAAGAGGCGGCCGATGCTGGCGTTTGCCGAGAGCCTTTCGGAGACGATGTTCAAGTTCACGAATTTGGTGATGTATGTGGCGCCGATCGGGGTGTTTGGGGCGATTGCTTACACCGTGGGGCACTTGGGACTGGGCGTGCTTTTGCCGTTGCTGAAATTGCTGGCGACGATGTACGCAGCACTGTTTGTTTTTATTTTTGGCGTGCTGCTGCCCGTTGCTTTGCTGGTGAAGACGCCGATTAAAGAATTTATGCGCGCGGTGACCGAGCCGGTGACGATTGCATTTGCGACGGCGAGCTCGGAAGCGGCTTTGCCGCGCGCGATGGAGGAGATGGAAGCGTTTGGAGTGCGGCGGGAGACGGTGGCGTTTGTTTTGCCGACTGGGTACAGCTTTAATTTGGGTGGGTCGAGCCTTTATCAAGCGCTGGCTTTGGTTTTTGTGGCGCAGGCGGCGGGAATTCATCTGACGATCGGGCAGCAGACCGTGATGATGCTGACGCTTTTGATCAGCAGCAAAGGGACGGCGGGGGTGGCGCGGGCGTCGCTGGTGATTGTTTTGGCTGCGGCGGTTTCGTTTCATTTGCCGACGGAGCCGCTGTTCTTGCTGTTTGGGATCGATCAGTTGATGGATATGGGGCGGACGGCGGTGAATGTTTTGGGGAATTGCCTGGCTTGCGTGGTGGTGGCGCGGTGGGAGGGGGAGTTTCGCAGCGGGGGCGAGGTGCCAACTGCGAATCCTGTTTAACCGGTTTGGTCCTTTTACGAGGGCGAAGCGGTGTTCGACGAGGGTCGTTGTCGAATTGGCCCACCGTGAATTTTGTAAGTGTTGCATCTACAGGACTTAATGATCCCGTAAGCTCTTTAGAATCAACGGTTGCGAAGGTGGCGTATAAGTGTTGATTCTACAAGGTTTAAGTTTGCTGTGTAGTATCCGTTGAGTTGCCCGATGGACAGGGAGGGCGACTCCCCCTCGGGGGGTTAACACCGGTGATGCCGGGCGCGTCATAGAGACCAGCGCGATGAGCGAGGATCGCCTATGGTCGAATCCTTCCTGAACGATCTCAAGTTTGCCGTGCGCGGATTGCGGAAGAATCCCTGGTTTGCGCTGGTGTGCATTTTGACCCTGGCGCTGGGCATTGGTGCGAATACCGCGATTTTCACGGTGATCAATGCGGTGTTGATCAGGCCGGTGCCGGGAGTGGGGAATCCCGGCGAGGTCGTCATGCTGGAGCGGCTTCAGAAAAATAATCCGGATTTTGTCTTCGGCTATCCCGACTACCTGGACTACCGCGAACAGGCTCATTCATTTACCGGACTTGCTGCGCGTGGCCGCACCGCTCTGGCGCTGAGTCACGGGAGCACGGAGCGAATTGGCGGCGAATTGGTTTCTGGCAACTACTTTTCCGTGCTGGGAGTGCATCCCGCTGCCGGGCGATTAATCGCTCCGGAGGACGTGCAGGCGGAGGGTGAGACGCCTGTCGCGGTTTTGAGTTATGCGGTATGGCGAAGAGTGTTTGGTTTGGATCCGCAAATTGTCGGGAAGAATATTTTGCTCGACGGGCACGCGTTTACCGTTGTGGGAGTCGCGGCGGCTGATTTTGCGGGGACCGAGGTGGGTTCGCCCACGGATGTGTGGTTACCGCTGACGATGCAGCCTGTGGCGATGCCAAGGATGTCGCGCGGGGTTCTGCGTAACCGGAATGCGGGCTGGATTGAGATTTTTGGGCGGTTGAAACATGGCGCGGGCCTCGCGGAGGCGCGTGGAGAATTACAAATCATCGCGGCGCGCCTTGCAGCGGCTTACCCTGAATCCAACGAGCATCGCAGCGTGGATGTGATTCCGAGCTTTGGCATGGATCCCGACGACCGGGCGGCGCTGGAAAAGTTTTTTGGGCTGCTTATTGCTTCCGTGGGACTGCTTTTGGTCATCGCGTGCAGCAACGTGGCTAATTTGCTGCTGTCCCGTGCGGATTCGCGTCGAAGAGAAATTGCGATGAGATTGGCGATGGGAGCGAGCCGCTGGCATCTGGTGCGGCAACTTCTGACCGAAGGGCTCTTGCTTTCTTTTCTGGCAGCGGGACTCGGCCTCCTGCTGGCGCCGTGGACGGGCAGACTTATTCTCGCTTTCCGGCAGCCGCTTTATGCGCTGCGCGACGTGGATACGACGCCTGATTTGCGGGTGTTGGCGTTCACACTGTTTGTGGCTTTGCTGACGGGAGTTCTGTTCTCGCTTGCGCCGGCGCTGCAATCTTCGAAGGCTGATTTGGTTGTAACGCTGAAGGGCAATACGCCGGGAGCTGGACGGCGCTCGCGTTTGCGAAGCGTGCTGGTGTCCTCGCAGGTCGCGCTTTCGTTGGTGCTGCTGGCGGTGGCTGGAGTGACGGTGCGAAAAATGCAGCAGCTCATGACTGCCGATCCCGGGTTCAAGACCGGCAATTTGCTGATGATGTCTGTTTCGCCGAGCCTCCAGGGATATTCGGAGGCGCAGGCGCAGCGCTTCTTTGAAGAGCTGCTGACGCGCGTTGAGCGGATTCCGGGAGTTCAGTCGGCGACTCTTGCTGTTACCGTTCCTCCGGAGGAATGGAGCGGCCGAGTTTCGATTTTCTGTGAAGGGCAGGCGCCGCCGGCAGAGTATTACCGTGGACACGAATTCGAGGTGGGTATTCGAGTGGATATGAATTCGGTGGCGCCAAATTATTTCCGGACCATGGGGATTCCGCTGCTTCAGGGAAGAGATTTTACGGAACGGGACAGAGTAGGAACGCCGCTGGTTGCGATCGTAAGCGAGCGGCTGGCGCAACGGCTGTGGCCTGATCAGCAGGCGGTGGGCAAACGGATTGAATGGCCTTCGTGGGTAGGAGACCCGCGACCGCCGATTGAGATTGTCGGCGTTTCGGCGGATGCCCGGTATCGCTCGCTGATGGCGGAGCTGCCGCTTCTGCTTTACTTGCCGGAATTCCAGAATTACGGATCGCCAAAGGTTGTGCTTCGCACCTCCGCGCAGCCGACGGATTTTCTTCCAGCGGTGCGGAAGGAAGTTGCGGCGCTGGACGCGAACTTGCCGATCTTCGGCGTGAAGACGATGACTGGCCAGGTTAACGACTCTCTTTGGCAACCGCGCATGGCCGCGGGAATATTGGGGAGTCTGAGCCTTTTGGCTCTGGTGCTGGCTGCCGTGGGACTGTATGCAGTGGTTTCGCAGTGGATGGGACAGCGGACGCGGGAGATAGGGATTCGCATGGCGCTCGGGGCGAGACCACATATGGTGATGCGTTTGATTTTGGGATACGGAGCAAGGCTGGCCCTTTGGGGAATTGCGGCGGGTGTGCTGATTTCTTCAGGAGTGACGCGGGTTGTGTCGTCGCTGCTCTTCGGCGCCAGCAGCACGGACCTCGTGACGATCGCGGCTATCAGTGTTCTGTTATGGCTTCTGACGCTGGCGGCTTGTTATGTTCCGGCGCGGCGGGCGATGCGTATCGATGCGATGGTTGCGCTGCGGCACGAATAGCCGCGAAGCATTAGGGACAAAAAGAGTCTGCGATACCCTCCCGGGCGATTGACCACTCACCTTTCACGCTTCGGAAAAAGAAGAATCATCATGGGGATGGGTTGCGCGAACTTTTTCTTGAGGTACCAGCATGGCGGGTCGCCGAAGTGGGGGAAGAGGGAATGGACACATGTGCCGGTCTGCTGCGGCTGGACGGGATCCACACTGAATTCGGTCTTGTTGCCCTTTTCGTCGATGGCCAGGATGCGCAGCGCGGTGATGGTTTCGAAAGGATCGTCAGATTTTGGATGGATCATGCGCATGCGAACGGAGGCGTAGTCGCCGACGAAGACGAGCGCGGCGGCTACGACAACGGCGATGACGATGCCCTTGACCAGGGAGCGTATCGAGATCAAGCGGACGATTCCTTTGTGCTCGTCAAATAGAAAATTTGAGTGGCTATGCGGGACCCGACTTCAGAAAACTCTTACGGCTTTTCCTTCGGAACCTCGATCGGCTTGCCGATCTTGATTGTGGAACCGAACCGCTTGTAATTTTCGTAGCGCACGGTCATGCGAAGGTGAATTCCGCCGGTGCTGAAATTCAGGGTGTCGTCGGCGTGCGTGTAGGTGGGAAACCAGTAATGGCCTTCGATATTTTCGCGGAAGGTTTCGAAACGCGGGTAGAGATGCTCTGAGTTTCTCTTCTTTATGTCGGGAACGGCTTTGCCGTCGGTTTTGACGATGCCCATGTCGTTCTGTTCGACCCAGATGCGCCCCTGGAAGTAGCGCTGGTTTTTTTCGATCTTTTTGGGGGCCACGTCGAAGACATACGCGTTGACCTCATCCAGTTGCTGCTGGCCGACATATTTCACGTCGTACTTTGGCAACTCGTCGGTGGTGAGGACGAAGGGTTGGACCTTCTCGAGATCCTCTTTGTCCTGCTCATCGAGGCCGATGCGTGTGAGAGTGGGCGTCGGAGCAAAGGTGTCGTGTTCCGTGCGTTTGCCGTCGGGGGTGAAAACAACATCGGTAACCAAACGATATTCGCCGTCGGCTTGGCCTGAGTAGTCGTCAATGGTCTGAACGACGACGGTCTGGGTGTAGGTGTAGTTGTCGCGTTCTTTTTTGAACTCGAGCTCGCGGGCCGCGAATTTCTGGATGATCTGATCGGCCGGGATTTTAGGAGGATCGGTCGAGAGCGGGGATTCGGTCATGGTCTGGTGAGGCGCGGTTTTCAGAACTGGACCGTTACCTGAACCGGGCTGCGGCAATGGGGTTGGCGCGGAGTAGGAGGGGGGCGGAGGCAGCGGACCGGTCTGTTGAGCGGCGAGTGGAACGCAGAAAAGCAGTGCCACCGAGAAAGTCGCGAGCGCGAGACGGGTCAACGCGAGAGATTTCTTGTTTGGAGCCGTGGTCATGAGTTGCATTGCTTCCAAACTCCTTTCTATCCAGGAAGCGACGTCAATGATTATGAGTTTCAGGATAACGCTGAGGTTGCTTCGCGTCCAGCGCCGAGCACGGGAGATGGCGCAGAAGCGGTTAGGAAATTGAAGGACGGGTGCGGTATCTTCAGGGCGAGAGGACCTGATGGAAAGCGGCGGCGGAATACACGCATTCGAGCTGGTGTTTTTGCTGCTGCTCGTGTTTGTAGTGGTGTTTGCGGCTTTGGCGCGCAAACTGAAAACACCTTACCCCATCGTTCTGGTAATTGCCGGGTTGTTCCTTAGCCTTGTTCCGGGCATTCCCCGGTTCACGCTGAATCCCGATCTGATTTTTCTGGTGGTGTTGCCGCCGCTGCTTTACAACGGGGCGTGGCTGATTCCGTGGCGCGAATTCAAATTCAACCTGGTGAGGATTTGCCTGCTCGCTTTTGGACTGGTGCTGTTTACCGTTGCGGGCGTGGCGGTGACGGCGAAGTGGGTCTTTGCGGGATTTGATTGGCGGCTCGGTTTTGTGCTGGGGGCCGTCGTCGCGACTACCGATGCCATTGCGGCAACGTCGATTGCCAAGCGCGTAGGCCTGCCACGCGAGATCGTGGACGTTCTTGAAGGCGAGAGCCTTTTGAACGACGCCACCGGTTTGCTGGCATTAGAGTTCGGTGTGGCCATGGTCGTTACGGGCGAAACGCCGACGATGGGCAGCGCTCTTTTGCGGCTGAGTTATCTAACGCTGGCGGCCATTGCGCTTGGCCTGGTCATCGGAGTCGTTATGGAGGCCATTCACCGGCGAATTGATGATGGCCCCATCGAGATTACGCTGAGCATAATCGTTCCTTACGCCGCTTATCTTGCCGCCGAGGCCATTCATGCCTCCGGCGTGCTCGCGGTGATAACGTGCGGATTGTATTTGAGCCGGCACAGCTCGCAATTTTTCTCTCCCAATGTGCGCATGCAGGCTTGGGCTGTGTGGGATTCGCTGACTTTTGCGCTCAACGGTATCGTGTTCATGCTGATTGGTTTGCAGTTGCCGTTCGTGCTGGCGGACATTCGCGAGTACAGCTTCCTTCAACTGTTGCGCTATGGCGCGATTTTCAGCGGGCTGCTGATTTTGCTGCGATTGGTCTGGATGTATCCGGGTGCGGCGCTGGCGTATTTTATTCGCAAGCGACTGCTTCACCAGAACGTGGAGCAACCCGGGCCGCGCCAGATTTTTGTTATCGGCTGGACGGGGATGCGTGGAGTCCTGGCTCTGGCTGCGGCGCTTTCGCTGCCGGTAGTGTTGGCAAACGGGGCGCCTTTTCCGCAGCGCAACCTTATTGTATTTCTAACGTTTAGCGTAATTCTCGTCACGCTGGTCTTGCAGGGACTTACGCTGCCGGCGCTGATTCGCGCGCTCGGCCTTGCGGGGGATGCAGAGCACAAGTGCGAAGAGGAGGAAGCGCGGCGCCTGATGATCGAAGCGGCGCTGGCGCATCTCGAAGAGGCGCGCAGCAAGGACGGGGGCCAGCTTGCAGAAGCTTACACCGAAATTGAACAGCGCTATCAGCAACGTCTGGCAAATCTGCTTGGGAAAGACAACGAGGGAGTTGCGGTCGACCCACAACTTTATGCGCGCTATCTCCAGCTTTCGCGGAGCTTGCTGGGTACGGAACGGCAAACTGCCTTGATGCTGCGAAGCACCGGGCGGATTAACGACGAGGTGCTGCGAAAGATCGAGCATGAACTGGATCTCACGGAAACGCGTTTGTCACTTATCTCGTGAACAAGCAACCGGGAGCGGCGCGTTTTTAGCGGGGTGTGGTAAACTTTTTGAGTATCCCCCGGTGGGGCCGTGGCGCAGTTGGGAGCGCGCCTCGATGGCATCGAGGAGGTCGTGGGTTCGAATCCCATCGGCTCCACCAAATTTCATTTGCAAAGAAGTTACGGTCGAAAAACACTCACTGCTGCCAGCTTTCCATTTTTCCTCTTGCATTCAAACATGAATCTTTGAGGCTTGTCGAGGAAAACAGGATATGGCCATTTCACTCTCATCGCGCGCATCAATACCGGTGACGGTCGATGGGTCAGCGGCGCTTAACATTCAACCGACAGAGCCATCCGCGCTCAAATAGAGCATGCGCAGTGCCGGAAGTCTGTCCAGGAAAACGCCTAGTTGATTGGACGTAATTCCTGTAGGACGCATCGCCATGTAAGATGGCCGAGATCGGGGACGGATGGCAATGTCCCCCGCGCCCCTGCGGGGCTCAAGTGCTTACCTCCTCAAATGATAGGCCCAACTCATTGTGATGTACGACTTCAAGGGCACACCGACGACGCGTTCGATAGGTGTTGGATAGGTTGGGTCAGTTGGGTAGGCGAAGACCTCGGTTGTTTCTCCCGTATATCCGTGAGCAATCAGAAACTCCGTTGAAAATGTCATGCGGCCGTCCATGAAGGGGCGGAGCAATTCTCCCCGGATTTCCGTGACAGCTGGGCCGATGAAACCGTCGCCAACGGGCTTCGCTCGCACATATTCAAACTCCGAACGGGCGTGAAGATGGAATGGCAGATGATCCTCTGTCAGAACGGCGTCCCAGATATTGCGCGGAGCTTCCGGCACAGGGGCGCCAAGAAGACGATCCCGCGCATCGGCTTGGGCGTAAGAAACATACAGCGAGCCTTGCGAGAAATTCCTTTCGAGCGAGACAGTGATCGAACGATTGATGGATGGACCCAGATCCTCCTGGAGCCCGGTGTCAGGATCGATCTTGGCCAGCTCCTGCGAATTAGTTACATGCTTCAGGGTGATTTTGATATCCGTCTTTTTGATGTTCTTGTCGACCACCACTTGATAGGCGTGGGAAGGCGCGAGCAGAGTCGGCGTGGCCGTACCCGTGCCAATGCGCGGATCTTCGGTATGAAACGCCTCTCCATAACTGAGCGCTAAGGTAGGGAGGAACGTGCTGTCGGGTGGAAGGATGGTGAAAGTGGCTTTCGGCAAAGTGAGTCCGGCAAATTTGTCGAAAGAGTTTTGGGGATTGATCACATCCTGGTTGTCAATCCATATTTCCTCGCGACGAACGCCTGCGTCGTAGTGAAAGTACTTGGAAAGCGCGCCGTCCAGCGCGAAGTAGGGCTCAACGAACGAGAGCGTAATATTGTTGCTGGTGATCGTTTGAAATATGCCTTGCGCGTCAATACCGTGAAGATCGACATCGCGCGGTGCGTCGCGGCGCAGGTCGAATCCCGCCAGCAGGGAGAGCCAGCTGCGAATTTTTTGTGAGTAGACAGCACCGCCTCCGACTACAGTGCGAACCTCGCTTTGTTCAATCAGTCCGCCTGGAAAAACAAGACTCTGCGCAAAATCGGGTTGAAAATTGGAATACAAATTAAGATTATACGAGCGGAAAAACGACGAGAAGGTTAGTTGTTTCTGGGCGTTTATGTGCCAGGTGTCGCTTGCGACGGAGATGGTGGTATGTGTGTGGTCCTTTTGCCGTTTGTCGACGGTGTCGTTGGGAACGAACATGTCGATAGGAATGAGTCCCGGAACATAAGAAAAACCGTAGTAGGCGACGCAGAACAAATTCAGCTCATGTCTCCCGAGTTTAAATTGACGAAAGGCGTTCACCTTGTATTGCTGCCGATGCTCGAGGCGATCGAGATAGCCATTGCCGTAGGAGGCTTCCAGGGCAACAAACGCGTTTGTGTCCGGATTCTTGGGGCTCCATCCGGCAACGAGGTCGATGTCTCGATAGTCGGCAGTAAGTTCCACGAAATCACCCAAACGGCGCCGAGGTACGTAGGTTGCCGCCAAGTCGATCGAGTGATTACCTTCCCGGACGTTGAACGCGCCGCCGTCGACGGCCACAGCTTCAATGATGGGCGCGATCAGGAAGTTGGGGTCTGAGTAGCCGTTGCCGTGCGCGTTAGCGGGAAGATTGTTGGGGTAGAGGAAATCGCCAATCTGATAAAACTGCGCGATTGGTTCGCCATGATCGCCAGCGACACCGGGAGCAAAATACTGTGGAGCTTTTATGCCGCCGGATGCGGTTTCGACGGGTAGCCCGGGGATCGAAACCGGCACGCCTGGCCGGCCTGGATTGGCATCCAGCACTTGATCATGAACAACCACATGCTCGGAGGGATCCGGCGTTAGGGAGGAAGGCGCTGACGATCCCACGACCGTCACCGCTTGCCGCAAGGATGCGATTTCCCGGAATTGCAATTGAATCGAAGTGAGTTGTCCGTCCACAACCGTGAGTTCGGAACCCACGGGAGCAAACGAGGAGACCTCCGCGCTCAGGTGGTATCGACCGGGAGGCACGTCTGTGAAATTAAATTTTCCGTCCTGTTCGCTGGCAGCCTCGCGAACTACAGCCGCACCGTCTTTCGATAATTTCAAACGCGCGTTGCCAACGGCATTATCTTGCGGGTCGGTGACTTGTCCGGATACACGTCCCGTGGCCGCGGCCTGCAGGCAGAAGAAAAGCAGCAGTGATGAGATGAAGAAGGATATTCGAGTATAAGGGCTCGGGCATCGCGCGCGAGCACCGGATGCATGCCCGGCATCGGTTTCCAAATTGCATGCTGTTCGAGCGGAGAGTGAAGACACTATTTCTGTATACGTCGTTCCACTAACTTGCGCAACAGGGGTTCCCCGATAAGCCCACCAGTACCCGACCCTAAGCGCGAGGAAATATCTCGACGTGGCCATCAGCGACGCTATTTAGACCAATGCGGAGAGCCGTATCACAGGGATTATCGAGGGTTCCAGTTGGGATGGCCGGTAAAGAGGCCACTGGCAAAACCCATCTGATACACGATGAAAATGCCAAACGCAAAACTGAGCACGCCACTGGCAATACCAAGGCCGCGGTTCAAGCGGCCGAAGCGCGGCGCAGAGACGGCAAATGGAACGGCAATCGCGGCGGTGATAAGCATCATCCCCGCGATAGTGCCTAGACCAAAGACGAGCAGATACACGACTGCCAATGACGGAACCCGAATGGTAGTGAGGACAAGCAACGCTACTGCGGCTGATCCCGCAAGGCCGTGAACGATGCCGACAGCAAGCGGACGCATGATTTGATATAGGCCGATACGGCCGAAAGAGCGATCGAGCCAGCCGACGGGTGTAGCTGTCTCTGCGTGGCCGTGGTTTTCCGGCGCGTGCGAATGCGGGTGGTTGTGAGTGTAATCGCCGTGAGAATGAAGATGAGTGTGGGCAGATAAGTTTGCTGGCGTAAATGTTTCGGTCACCCACTGCATGATGCCGGAAAGATTCAGAATTCCGAGTAGGATCAGCATCACGCCGACGGAGAGCTCCATCGTGAGGCCAACTCTCGGCGGAATAACGAGGCCAAAAACGATAATCGCCGAGCCAACGAGGAGGATCGTGAGCGTATGGCCGACGCCCCAGAGCGCGCCGATCACGGCCGCGTGTTTGATGCTCCGCTGGCGGCTGACGATGGTGGTGACGGCAATGACGTGATCTGGGTCAGTGGCATGGCGCATCCCGAGAAAAAAACCGAGCGCGATGATGGAGAGGAGGGTGAGCATTGGTTGATCAGACGGCTGAGGCAGTCCGAGAGCGGCTCCGCTGGATTTCGAGAAATTCCAGAAATTCGTTCATGCCTTCACCGGTTTTTGCGGAAACTTTCAGAATCCGCATGCCCGGCCGCACGGCTTGAATATTCGCGTTGGCGGCTTCTTCATTGAATTCAACGGCGCTAGCTAAATCCATTTTCGTAATCACGGCGATGTCGGCACTATTGAAAATCGTCGGATACTTGAGAGGTTTGTCTTCTCCTTCCGTAACAGAGAGCAGAACAAACCGCAAGTCTTCTCCGAGATCATACGAGGAGGGGCAAACGAGATTACCGACGTTTTCGATAAAAAGAAAATCCAACTGGGCGACATCCCAACCCTCCAAAGCATTGTGGATCATCGCCGCTTCGAGGTGACATACGGTTCCGGTAATGATTTGCCTTACGGGAGCTTTGCTGCGAGCCAGACGTGCAGCGTCGTTCTCCGTGGCAAGGTCTCCGACGAGCGCGGCCACTCTGCTACGCGCATGAAGAAGAGTCAGGGCTTTTTCGAGAAAGGCGGTCTTGCCCGAACCTGGGCTTGAAACGAGACTGACGACGAAAACGCCAGCTTCTCGAAATCGTTCGCGGAGAGCACGGGCGAATATGTCGTTCTGCTTAAGAACATTTTTTCTTACTTCGACAAGGCGCGGCTCAGCGCTCATTCTTTGATCTCCAGCGCGACGACTTCGAGTTCTTTCCCCTGCACGACCTCAGGCGCTGGCGTGCCGCATTCCGGGCAGGCTATCCATTGCATCGAGGAAACGCGTACGCGCACTTGGCACTTGGGGCAAAATACTTCTATCGGAACTTCTTCAATCAACAGTTGTGATCCTTCGAGCGGAGTGGAGGCGCACGCCATTTCATAGGACGAAAGCAGCGCTTCCTTTACGACGCCCGAAAGAAGTCCGAGCCGGAGGTGCACAGAGAGGACTTGCGCATTGCCGCGGCTGGCGGATTCCTCTTCCGCCATCTCGACGATGCTCATGGCAATGGACAGTTCGTGCATATTTCAGTCGAGCCTCGTTTGTTTCGCAGGACAATGAACTTTTGACTCACATATGCCCGTGGCCGCGAGCGCTGGGAGATGCGAATCGCGTTCGAATCCCTGACTGGATTTATTCGAACGCGCGAACACCGCCAGCGCTGCTTGTCCGAGACTGATGCCGCCGTCGTTGGCAGGCACTGCGTGATTGGTCCAGATGTCGAGGCGTTCATTCCGTAATAAGGACTTGAGATCAGTGAGTAGCAATTCGTTCTGGAACACGCCTCCCGAAAGCACAATCGTGTCCGCGTTTTGGCTTACGCACAATTCCCGCACGGTGTCGGCAAGACCAACAGCCATGCCGAGTTGGAAGGCGCGAGCGATTTCATGAACGGGGCGGCCGCGGAGTCGATCTTCGATCATCTGAGAGAGCAAGGGGCAAAAATCCAGTTGGGCATTGGCAAAGGGTAGTGGATAGGCATCGGCGGGGGCTGCGCCGCGTGCAAGCCGCTCCAGCCACATGGCCGCCTGACCTTCGAAAGTGATCTCGCGGGTGAAGCCGAGGAGGGCCGCAGCGGCGTCAAAGAGTCGGCCAACCGAAGTTGTGGCAAAGGTGCGCACGTTTTTGCGAATGAGCTCAGCGGCGGCGAGGTAGCGCACAGGAAAGAAAAAAGGCGCCGCCGCCATGTCCGGCAATGGATCCAATTGAGCGAGAAACCCGGCCGCCGCCTGGACAGGATAAGCGGCAGCGGCATCGCCGCCGGGGAGCAAAGCGGGGCGAAGATGCGCGATGCGTTCAAAACCAGAGCGCACCGTGCCGGCAAAAAACTCGCCGCCCCAGATGGTACCGTCGTCGCCATACCCGGTACCGTCAAAACTGACTCCGATTACGCTCTTGTCCCAAGCCCCTCGTTCTGCGAGGACAGAGGCAACATGGGCGCGATGGTGTTGGACAGCATGCGTTTCGCAGGCATGCAGCTTCAAGGAATGCGCCGTCGAAATATATTGGGGATGAGCATCGTGAACGACCAGGAGCTCTTCGCGGCGGATCTCATACATCGAGAGCAAATCCTCTACCGTTTCTTCGAAGGCGCGAAACGCTTCGAAGTGCTCCAGGTCGCCGATATGCTGACTGACGAAAGCTTGCCCATCCACTACAAGAGTGATCGCGTTCTTAAGATCTGCCCCGAGCGCGAGTATGGGACGATCAGCCGGAAATGACGCGACGGCATTGGGAGCGAAGCCGCGAGCGCGGCGAAGGATCGTTGGGCCAAAAACGCCCGCGCGCACAACGGAGTCATCCACGCGGCGAGCGATGGAGCGCTCGCCAATCAAGAATGTGTCCGCAATACCAGAAAGACTATTCAAAGCCTCTTTGTCCAGGTAGGCAATCGGCTCACTGGAGCGATTCGCGCTGGTCATCACCAGGATTTCAGGTGCTCCTTCCGCAAACAGCAAATGATGGAGCGGCGTGTAAGGCAGCATAACGCCGAGCTCATCATTTTCAGGCGCGACTCCCCGCAGTTCCGCCTTTGCAGACACAAGCACGATTGGCCGGGCAATGGAACACATAAGCGCTTCCGCTTCGGGCGTCAGATCCAACAACTCGCGGGCGGCTTCCATGTTCTTCACCATCAGAGCGAACGGCTTTTCCTTGCGATACTTCCTGGTTCTTAGGGCTTCGACGGCCTCGGCATTTTTCGCGTCGCAAGCCAGGTGATAGCCCCCAAGACCTTTCACGGCGAGAATATTGCCCGCTCGAAGGCAGGCAGCTGCCTTGCAAATTACATCGTCATCGCCCCGCATGATTCCGTCGCCCGAGCGAAACACATAATGAGGACCGCACTCTGGACAGGCAACAGGTTGTGCGTGAAATCGACGATTTGCAGGATCGCCGTATTCCGATGCGCAGTGGTGGTCCATCGGCCATTCCGCCATTGTGGTGTTGGCTCGGTCGTAAGGCAGGCTTCGAACGACGGTGTAGCGAGGCCCACAGTTTGTGCAGTTGATATAAGGATAGTGAAAGCGGCGGTCCTGGGGATCGAAAAGTTCACGAAGACAATTTTCACAGATTGGCAAATCGGGAGAAATTCGAACGGTGGACCGATCCCGGTCGGTGCTCGTTCGGATCGTGAACTCTTCAAAGCCAGACGGCATGACGGATCGAATCTGTAGTGAGGAAATCGCCGCGGCAGGAGGCGACTGTGTTTTCAGTTGTTCCAGGAAAAACTGCATGGGCTGTTCGTTTCCTTCGAGATGAATTTCGACCCCTTTCTCCGCATTGAGTACCCAGCCTGTTAAGCCATTCGCGCGGGCCAGTCGGTACACAAAGGGCCGAAAACCAACTCCCTGAACAGTGCCGCGAACGTGGATGGAATAAGCATTCGGCATCGTTTCATTTCCCGCCGATGACACAACCGCGGCCCTGCCAGCCGACCTGAATCACTTTTCCATTTTCCACGAGAAGGGGTACGGTGTACGGCGCCAAGGCCAACTCGTGCATTCGGCTGCGAGCCGCGGGGTTCAAATCGACGTCAAATTCTGTAAACTCTTTGCCTTTCCACTCGAGCCATTCGCGCATCTCCTGTGTGTATGGGCAACTGGCCGTGCCGTAAAGTTCAAGGTTAGCCATGGCGGAGATCCTCCAGCGTCTCGCGAATCACGTGGTAGACCGAGGCCTGAACTTCCTGGATGCGCGGAATGTAGTCGGAGCGTACGACCAGGGGAAAATCGGCAAGATTGCGGCGCACGACTTCGCCGCCGTCGTAACCGAGCAGTGCCAAGGTGAGAAGATTTCTCTTCCGAGCTTCCTCCAAAGCCAGAACGATGTTGCGCGAGCCGCCGCTGGTGGAAATTCCAATGGCAACGTCGTTCGGATGTGCTTGCGCGATCAACTGCCGCAGGAAAATCAGCTCCTGGCCGACATCGTTCGCAATGGCGGAAATATTTGCAGGCTCCATAGCGAGGGAGATTGCGGGAATGGATTCATATCCGGCTGGCGGCACGACGCAATCCAAAGCAAAATCATTGGCGTCCGTTGCGGAGCCGCCATTACCAAACAGAATCAGTTTGCCGCCTTGTTGGATACGCTCGCGAATGGCTGCCACAGCGTTACCGATCTTCTCGGATTCCTCGCTTGCAACCTGTTCGCGTAAGCGAGAGTCGTCCCGCGCCTTCATCTCGATGGATGCGGCAACCTGCGTGAGCACATCCACGGTCTGCTGTTTTTCCTTTCCCAGGAAAGGGTAAAGAAAACCTGCTTCACCAACGTCATGACCCAGTTCGCGGTGCTCGAAGAAAACATGCACGGTTTCCCAAAGCGTGTGATAAAGAACCTCCACAATTTCCTGGTGAACGAACGGATCCGATGTAGCGGCGTTTGTGAAATAGGAGCCTTCCACACCGGGCAGCGCGAAAGTCATCGCTCTGCGCTGGCGAGCGGCATCCAGGGCGGCCCAAACTTCCATGTCGCCTTCAGGAGGGCCGAAGCCCATGACGATGTCGTCCGCCTTGACGAGTGCTTCGAGCCAGGGCCGGAATTGCAAAGAAAGGTCCAGCGCGGGCAGCGCTCGCTTGCCCACGATGACGGGGTGAACAAATTCGACCGAGACGTGTTGGGCGTCCGTGGCATAAGGTCCGCGCCCAAACGCGAGCAGGCGCCCGCCTCCGAGAAATCGCTCCGACATTTCGCGGCAAGCCTCCGCAAGCCGGCGCGATTCCTTTGCAAAAAACGCTTCACAAACTAGATTGCGAGCAAGCAATCGCCGCTCGATCTGCGTCGCCAATTGGCATCCAGTTACCATAAGGGATTCCTAACAAATCCGGGGCAGTGGATCACCGACGAGCATGTCTACCAGCCGGCCGCCCCCGTAGAGAGTGGTTACCAGAACGGACCCAGCCGGCTCGTCCCGGACTTCGCCAATCACGACTGCTTCTTCTCCGCCGGGCGCGTGGCGCAATGCATCAAGAGCCGCGTCCGCCTGGTCGGCAGCAACTACGGCGAGAAACTGACCTTCGTTCGCTATATGCAGCGGATCCAGGCCCAGAAGTTCGCAAGCGCCTCTCACGGCATCCCTAACAGGAATTTTTTCTTCGAACAGAACAATGCCCCGCCCACAATCGCGCGCGAGTTCGTTAAGAGAAGTCGCAACACCGCCGCGTGTCGGATCGCGCATCCAACGAACACCTCCGCTAGAGGCTTGCACCAGAGATTGCACAAGCGGGAAGACGGAGCGCGTATCGGATTGTATTTCCGCTTCCAGATCCAATTCACCGCGCGCCAGGAGTATGGTGATGCCGTGATCACCAATGGGTCCGGACAAAAGAATCTTGTCGCCGGGCTTCACCGAGTCCGGCGAAATCGCAACTCCCGGTATTAAGCGGCCGATGCCGGTGGTCGTAACGTACATGCGGTCGGCTTTGCCGTGCTCGACGACTTTCGTGTCGCCGCCGGCAATCCGCACGCCAGCTTCTTCCGCAGCTTTTGCCATGGCGCGCACTTCCGCTTCAAGAATTTCCGTCGGCAAGCCTGCTTCTAAAACGTACGTGACGACGATTGCCTCCGCTCTCGCTCCGGAGACAGCTAGATCGTTTACGGTGCCATTAATCGCCAGCTCTCCGATAGAGCCTCCGGGAAATCTCAGTGGATTGACCACAAAGCTGTCGGTGGTCATGGCGATTCGTGTGCCGTTGATCTGGATGTGCGCTGCATCGCCGAGCGGGCCTTGCGAAGCGCCGAAAAGAAGGGGAGCGAAGAGTCCTTCTACTAGTCTGCGGCTGGCCTTGCCGCCCGCGCCATGCGCCATTTCGATTTGCGGCTCACGAAACTTGATCTTGGAGACGGGGGTGGCCATAAGAGTGTCACGATTTCAAACGGCTGCGGCGCTGGCGATAGTAATAGGTCTGTGTTGTGAATAGTTGTAGTGCGCGGCGCAAGATCCTTCTGAGGAGACCATCAAAGCGCCAATAGGTTGTTCCGGCGTGCACTCGCGGCCAAACAGTTTGCATTGCGAAGGTTTGAGAACACCTTTCAGAACTTCGCCACATTGTGCTGCCTTCGGATCGGTCACGCGCACGCCGGGGACGGTGAATCGTTGCTCGGAATCCCACTCGCCATAGACACTGCGGATTTTAAGAGCGGACTGGGAGATAAATCCCAGGCCGCGCCATTCAAAGTAAGGACGAAGCTCGAACACTTCCGCCATCGCTCGGAGAGCGGCGCGGTTCCCTTCCCAAGGAACGACGCGCTTATATTGATTCTCCACTTTCGCTTCGCCATTCCGCAGCTGACGCAGGAGCATCACGATGGATTGCAAGATGTCCAGCGGTTCGAAACCGGAAACAACGACGGGCTTGCCTGCATCCTGAGCAATCCATTCGTAGGGTCGGCAGCCGATAACCGTGGAAACATGGCCAGGACCGACAAAACCGTCGAGACGCATGTCCGGCGAGTCAAGAATCGCGCGGATGGCGGGAATGATAGTGACGTGATTGCAGAAAATGGAGAAATTGGGAAGACCTTCCGATTTCGCGCGGATGATGGTGAGAGCGGTGGAAGGCGCGGTAGTTTCGAATCCAATGGCGAAAAAGACCACGTGCTTATCAGGATTCATTCGCGCCAGCTTCAGCGCATCCGCTGGAGAATAGACGATGCGGACGTCCATGCCTCGCGCTTTGTATTCCAATGGACTTCCGTGCGTGCCGGGGACGCGCATCATGTCGCCAAAAGCGGCAAAAATAAATTCAGGTTTCGCCGTCAGGGAGAGACCATCATCGATTCGGCCCATAGGAAGAACGCAAACCGGGCAGCCTGGACCATGAATCAGTTCCACGTTTTCCGGAAGCAGGTCTTTCAATCCAAATCGGTAAATGGCATGGGTGTGCCCGCCGCAGACTTCCATGATGCGGTAATGGCGCCTGGGGTCGGCTAGCTTGCGGATCTCTTCGCCGGCTCGGCCAATGAGCTCAGGCGCGCGGAATTCGTCAACATATTTCATGAGACCGGACCTCGACCTAGGCTGTCGTCATTCTCATTTTCGAGGCCATACCCCTGGACCTCCTGCATAGCGGCCTCGCTTTCCCCCAGTATCATCAGCGTTCGCATTTGATCCGCGGCATCGGTCTCGCTGATTTTGCTCATGGCGAAACCGACGTGGATGAGCACCCAATCTCCTGGATGGACAGATTCTTCCTGCAAAAGCCCGAGATCCACCTTGCGGCGCACGCCGACAACATCCACCACCGCGAGCTGCGCATTGTGCGCGTCAATCTCGACAATTTTTCCCGGTATTGCTAAGCACACTGGAGCCCCCGCGAATTCCTCGAAGCCTCTAAGCCTCGACGACTACTTCTTCTTGTTTCCCAACGAGCTCAAAACTGAACTTGAGCTCATCCTTCAGCCGCAAGGAGCCTCCGGCGAAAGAAACCGGCTTAATGCCGAAGTCCGATTGGCGCAGGGTGAACCCTCCGGAAATGCGCAGCATCGTGCCCATATCCATCACGCGTGCCTCGAAGGAAAGGCTCTGCGTGACTCCGCGAAGCGTGAGGTCACCGATCACGCTGGCCTGCAGCAAATCGTCGCTAACCTTTCGAACGCTGACTTGCTTGCTCTCAAACAGGACGTCGGGAAAGTGTTCCACGTCCAGCACATTCCCCAACATGAGCGCTTCCAATTTTTCGCGGTCATCCCTTTTCATTTCGTCGAGGACTTCAAACGTCGCCGTATTGACTGACACGCGGAGGAGCGCTTTGTCGTAGGTACCAGGAACAAACTGCACTTCGCCCTCATAATCCCGAATCGCGATCGTGGGGTCATGGCCAAACACGGAGAGCATTCCGGTTGCAAAGGCCTGAACCGTAAACCGGCTTACACCTTTATCGAATACGTAGCGCACCGTTGCGAGCCCTCTTTGTGTGCCAACTTGCATGGCTGTTTTGCCGATTTCTAATCTTTTCTTCGCGCAATCAGAAAAAATCCAAATTTCAATTCATCCTTGAGCTTCAGCGTGCCGTTGGCAACCGAAGCAATCTTCGGTCCAAAATCGGACTGCAGCAGCGAAAACGAGCCTTGGGCGCGAAGCGCGTCTTCTCCCGCCACGAGCTGGCTGTCAAATCCGAGGCCTCGGGTAACGCCGTGAAGAGTCAAATCGCCCCCGATATGCACTCGATGCATATTTTCGCCGGTCTTCGAAGAGCTCACCCGCAGGCTGCGGAATTCCACCATCGGATAAATGCTCTTTTCCAGCACCTCATCAAACATGACTCGCTCGATTTCCCGCCGGTCCGTGCCGCTCACCTCGTCCATGATCTCGAAAGAACTCACTCTTATCGAAGCCCGGACGGATGAGTTTTCCACCGTTTTCGCATCAAACAGAATGTCGCCCGAAACGTCCCGCATCGCGAACTTGGGACTGTGGGCGACGACTGCGACGATGCCGGCTGCAAACGCCTGCACTGTTAACAAGCTGGCCTTGACGTCTATTGCGAAATGAGCGGGGCCTTCTTTCGCAAACGTCATAGCGACGTTCCGTTCTCTGCCCAATTGCGGCAGTTAATGATGTGGCGCACTTTATACGTCAGCTACCTCAATAACTGCAAGTGCAATTGACTTCTACATAGAGCGCAACCGAAAGTACTTTTCGATGTCCGGCAAAGCCGCGGATGCCAAGTTGCCGATTCCCAAATTACCAAGCTGCTTGCGCACGCTGGGATTCGACAGGATAAGCCCCGCGCCGAATATCACCAGCGCCACCCCGCCGAGCATGTACAGAGTCTCCTTGTCCGTACCATTCCCGTTTTCCGTCTGATGCGTTATTTCATGCGACATGGCCGTCTCCTTTGAGAGATTTGAAGTCCGATCATTCCCTTCCGGGCCATTCGCCCCGGAGAATTCGCGCGACTAAGTCTTCGACGAGCTTGACGGCATCGTCGATTGCTGCACTCACCGGTTCGCTCAACCCCATCTGCCCCTCTTCCGGCCCGAGCGTTGCCGGAATGCAACCGACCAGCAGCACGCGCTTGAGCTGCGCGCCCATGCCCGCGGCCATCCGCAACACGTTCACGGGATTCATGGCGTGCGGCTCGACAAAATTGCCTTGCGAGTCTGGGGAGTCCAGCCCAGCTAAATCGGGCTCCAAAACAGAGAGCGCGCCGGGGTTTGCATCGCCCGGAAAGGCGTCAATAAGAATCGTGGTCTCGTAACCTTCCATCAACGCGTAGGCAAGGTCGAAGCCCCGAATTCCGAAGTCTGTCACCCGAACTCCCGCAGGAAAGGTGCTAGCCACCAGACGTTGTGCGACTTCGACACCGAATCCATCGTCCCCCAGAAAAATGTTTCCAATCCCGGCGATCAGTATTTTCTTCGTGGGCGCTTCCAGTTTGTCTTCGATAGTTCCCGGCCCAAGGGGCTCGATCTCGTCTGCCGCGAAGAAGAATCGGTGTCCCGGTTGGCGCATCAGCCCGATGTCTCTGCCGGGATCGTCGTCGACAACGACGCACACATGCATCTTGCCCTCGTAATCCTGCTCGAGAGATTCGATCGTCGCGATCTTTCCAGCAAGCGCCAGGTCAAAAACGTCGCCGCCTGCGCGAGGACGCAGCCGGACGCGGTCGCCGCGCCGCACCCGCGCACCCTGAATCTCAATCTCTTCCAGGACGTTCTTATCTTCGAGAAGCTGCCATTCCCATTCGTTCATGGCATCTCTCCGTTCGCCGGACGCAACCCACGCAATGCTCCATGAAGTTTCCTGAACTGTTCTTCAGGAAGGTTGTCTGTGCGCTCCAGAATTTGGCGCGCGCGATCATCGCACTGCCGCATCTCGCGTTTCTCCTCTTCCGTCATCGTCATGATGCGAAGGGAAAGAATTTCATCGATCTCCGCGCCGTCGAACAAATCTCCCGGGCTTTCTGGAGCGATTTCCGGATAGTCGTAGAGGATAATCGGCGAAGACAGCATAGTATCGCGCCGGCCCTCTTCCCCCGCGAGAACAGGCCACGTCCCTACGTTTTGACAGCTCTTCGCGGCGTCGCGATACTCTTCCGGAGGATCGATCAACGACACGAATTCTCCTCCGCGCGCCTCAAGAATGGTGTGCGCAGAAACCAGCGAGCGCGAAAGTGCCTCTTCACGATGGAGCAACTCGCGGTTCTCGACACGAGTGGCGTTCGAAAGGCGCGCCGTCAGCCGGAATGCTCCGTCTCCTACTCGCTCGGCGGAAAGCTCGATCACCCCGGCAAGTGGTTCCTGTACTCGCTCAATGATCCCGACGATCTGGCTGCTGTCGTCACGAATTCCTTCCCGCTCGCACTTCGCGGACAACCGAAACGGCCATTGCATCGGCTCCGACGCCAACGCCGAAAGACTAAACTCCGTAACCTCAATCTCTTCTTCGACAGCCTCCTGCCAGGTTTGATACACCTTGCCCGCAGCTTCCAATCGGTCCACTTTTTCGGTTTTCAATCCTTCCAGCGTTGCGCCTTCGGCCACGGAAGCCGCGAGCTTTCCGATAGCGCGCGCAACCATCCGGAGAAATCGCACGCGCACAACACATTGCGTCGCTTCGTTTGCCACTACCAGGCACTCCGTCTGCATCATGCAAGCATCCGTTCCGCCTTGCGCCTCGCTGTACGCACGTGGATAAACCACGCCAAAATTAAAGCGCTGCCGGTTCTTAATGGCCGACGGCCGATAGGGGTACAGCATGTACCCCTCGTACAAAACGGCTTTCGCAATGCGGTCCACCAGGGCAACACTCATGTCCGCACCGTTTCCCGGACCGCCGCCAGCGCGCGCTCCAGCGCCTCTTCCCAGGTAGGAATCCCTTCGCGGACCTTATATTGATACAGCCGCTCAAACGTATCTTTCCGCAGCGCCAGCCATGCGGAATTGGGATAGTACTCGTCCATCAATTCTTTCCACACAGCGACCGGCAACCGGTATTTCCCTTCCTTATCCCAGGAAATCGGCGCGACGAGAAGCTCCCCGTTCAAGCCCTGATAGAAAACCGACCCGCTGAATTGGAAACATAGCGGCAGGTCTCCCGAGGTCAATCCATGAAAATATTTCGTCGCGGCAATATTAAAATCAAACGTGCAGGGCACGTGAAGTTCGCACAAGGTGCTCCCCGTGAATCGCGGCGCTACAACGCTCGCGTGCGTCCACAGCATATTCCGCAACGTTTGGCCCCAGCGGTCGGGCGTTCCAAACAAATCGAGCAGCCCTTCCTGTTCCTGCGCGCTATATTGCCGGCGGGTCACTTCCAATTGAATCTGCGCTTTCAAGGCAATCGTATGAATGAGTTCTTCGCTCGACTCGTTCGTGATTCGCAGCTTGAACGCCAGCAGCGGCGCCGCTGCAAACGCCACCGGCCCCGCGCTTTCCACGGAAATGCGCAGATCAGGCATTCGAACCCTCGTGATGAGCCCCGCTTCGTTTCTTCAACCCGCCAAAAAACTCGCCAAGCTCGCGCCAAACTTCCGTGCCGCCAGAAAGCCCGCGCCAATGCGTGCGGATCAAACCCACCAGCTTGTAGCATTCATCGACGGGCGCGAGGTAATACTCCGCCGGGCGCGTCCCGCGCGCCGCGCCAACACGGTTTGCCAACAAGGCTACGACGTCCGCTTCCATTTTGCGCAGCACCGGATTTGCTTGCGTGATGTCATCCCATGTGTCGAGTGGCAGCAGCGATTCGATCGGCCCCGCAGGACTCGGATAAAGAGCAATCACTTTTCCGTGCGGGCTGCTGTGAAAAAAGAAAGCCATCTCGATGGGAACCATCAGACTTTCCCACTGGCTGTCCGCCATCTGAAAATCCTGAAGAAACAGCACCGAACGCGGAACACGTTTGTATTTTGCGCCGCTCTGGCCATCAAACAGAATTGCGCAAGCACCGCAAGCGCAAATCAATTTGTGCGTGGCTGGTTCAACCATGTGCTCATGCTCGGCAAACAGCTCACGGCTGCACATCTCGCAGCGTTCCACCGCAGGCCGCTTGCGCGCGATCTGCCGCAGCTTCGCAAACGCGTTCTCGGCCTGCCGTTCCAGTCCGGGCGTCATCTTAATCCCCGCTCCGTTGAACGCGTGGCACAGATAGCGCCGCCATGGCCTGGCCGCTCTGCAACTCTGCAAGCGAAACGAACGTCGAGCCCGCAAGCGAGGCCGCGCTTCCATCCTCGACAACAATGGACGACGCATCCGGCGCCGCATCCTGAAGCGCGGCCTCGATCCGCGCCTTCACCGAAGACGCCGCCGACCCGCATCCGCTCGACTTGGCTTGGAATCGCACCGTGACAACGCCAGCTTCATCGACGGAAACGAGTTCGGCGCTCGCCCCGTTGGACTTCAGAAACGCCCGCGTGTTCTCCAATGCCTGCGTCACCCGCGCAGGCAAGTCCAGCGGATGCAGGCCATACAAAAGCAGCACGCTTCGGACGAGTTCATCGCGCCCCAAGCGCTCGATGATGGCACTGCCGGGATCGCCCGCATCGTGAACTATCTCCAGCATTCGCTCGATTCCCGAGCCGTGAAGTTCCATCAAAGCTTGAACAAGGTCCCTGGCCGCGCTTCGCAGAGCAGGATCGGCCGCTCCCTCCAGCTTGCCGACCAAAGTCTCGATAGACTTCGCCCGCTGCTGGAATTCATCCTGTTTGGACATGAGCACGCTCCCCTGGATCGTTCTCCAACGACCTCATCGCTCATGACCAAACATCGGCGAGTGCCGCGTTTCCAGAACCTTGCCATTGCCCAAATACATATGAACACCGCACGGCAGGCACGGATCGAAACTGCGCACCGCGCGCATGATGTCAATGCCCTTAAACTTGTCCGGCCCGTTCTCCTCGAAGATCGGCGTGTTCTGCACCGCATCTTCATAAGGTCCAGGCGTTCCGTAGATATCTCGGGGGTTGGCGTTCCACGGAGTCGGCGGATACGGATGATAGTTTGCGATTTTGCCGTCGCGAATAACCACGTGGTGCGACAGCACGCCGCGCACTGCTTCGTGGAAGCCGCAGCCAATCGCATCTTGCGGCACTGTGAATTCATTCCAGGTCCGTGTCCGGCCCGCGTGCAGTTCCGATAGTGCTTGTTCGACGAAATAGAGCGCAGCCGACGCCGCATAAACCTGGAAGTAAGTCCGCGCTCGATCCCGTTCAATAGCATTGCTCCACTTCGGGATCTTCCATTCGAATTCGACTTCAGGCAACGACGCGGTCTTTGGCAGATACATCTTGACGCTGCGTCCAGTCGCCTTGATGTATCCAATGTCCACCATCCCTGCCAGCGCCGTCGCCCAAAGCCGCGCGATCGGTCCACCGCCCGTATCGAGCGCCAGATGATCGCCTGTCCTCTTGTCTAACCAACGGGGAGACATAACCCAGGTGTACTTCCCGGCAAAATCGCGCTTCTGTGGCCGCGGAATCGTCGTCTGGTTCCACGGATGGTTCTGATCCACGGGATTTCCCAGCGGATCCTTGGTTACGAACTTCTCTGCGTTCTCCCAGCCGTCATAGTAGGAACTGCCAAGTAGAATGCGGATGTTGAGGTTGATGTCTACGAGATCTGTGGTGACCAGCTTGTCGTCAACTACCACGCCAGGGGTCACGTACATCGCGCGGCCCCAATTCGTCATGTTTTTGTAGGTGTAATCGCAAACGGCAGGGTTGTTGAACGATCCCCAACATGCCAGCAACACGCGCCGCCGGCCAACCTCTTCGTAACCGGGCAACGCTTCATAGAAGAAATCAAACAAATCATCGTGCAGTGGAACAACCTTCTTCATGAACTCCACGTACTTCATCAGCCGCACGAGGTAGTCCGTAAAAAGCTGAATCGTCGGCACGGTTCCCACGCCGCCCGGATACAACGTCGAAGGATGGACGTGCCGCCCTTCCATAAGGCAGAACATCTCGCGCGTCATGCGGCTCATTTGCAGCGCTTCGCGATAGAAGGCGCCCGTAAATGGATTCAATGCCTTCATGATGTCGGCAATCGTCTTGTAGCCGTGCAGATGCGCTCCCGACGCCGCGGTTTTTTCCGCTTTCGCATACACGCCGGGATTGGTCTCCTTGACCATCTGCTCGCAGAAGTCCACGCCGACCAAGTTGTCCTGAAAGATGTTGTGGTCGAACATGTACTCCGCGGCCTCGCCGAGGTTCACGATCCATTCGGCCAGCGCCGGCGGGCGCACGCCGAACGCCATATTCTGCGCATACGTCGCACACGTGGCGTGGTTGTCCCCGCAAATCCCGCAGATGCGGCTCGTAATGAAGTGCGCGTCCCGCGGATCCTTACCCTTCATGAAAATGCTGTAGCCCCGGAAAATGGACGAAGTGCTGTGGCACTCCGCCACCTGCCGGTTTTCAAAATCAATCTTCGTGAAAATTCCCAAGCTCCCGACAATTCGAGTAATCGGGTCCCAATTCATGTCCACAAGTTTTCTCGAGCCGGTCGGAGTGCTTTTCGACGGAATAGTAGTAGTTCCCATTTTTTCGCTCCTCTTTCGATTAGTAAGACCCGGTTCGATAGCCAGTAGTCAGCTCAGGACGTGGATGACGCCACTTCGGTTCTTTGTTTACCGTAGCGTTTGTAAATGCCCTCAACGTTCGAATCGCCTTGCCATACACTCCGATTGCTGCAGCCGAAACCTTTGCTCCCGGAGGTTCGTCCATGAACGGCATGAATTTGTCCGGGAAGCCTGGCATGGTGCAGCCAATGCAGATGCCGCCGACGTTCGGGCACCCGCCAATGCCTGCCATCCACCCGCGCTTAGGCACGTTGCAGTTGACCACTGGCCCCCAGCAACCTAGCTTGACGATGCACTTTGGGGAGCCATACACCTCGGCAAAATCTCCCTGCTCGTAGTAGCCTGCCCGGTCGCAACCGTCATGCACTGTCTTTCCGAACAGCCACAGCGGGCGCAACTGTTCATCGAGCGGTATCATCGGCGCCAAGCCAGCCACCTGGTAGAGAAGGTATAAAACCGTCTCCATGAAGTTGTCCGGCTGCACCGGACACCCAGGCACATTGACGATCGGCAGGCCAGCCTTCGACTTCCAATCCCAGCCCAGGTAATCCGCCAGTCCCATCGCACCCGTGGGATTGCCCGACATCGCGTGGATGCCGCCATAGGTCGCGCAAGTTCCACAAGCAACCACCGCCAGCGCCTTGGGCGTAAGCCGGTCAATCCACTCGTTTGTAGTGATTGGCTGGCCCGTCTTCGAATCTGTCCCCAAGCCAGCCCAATAACCTTCCTTCTTAATCTTCTCGTTGGGAATCGATCCTTCGACGACCAGAACGAAAGGATCCAGCTTGCCGGCCTCAGCCTGGTACCAATACTTAAGAAAATCGTCGCCGTTTTCATAGGCCAGGACTGGATTGTGGAGGTGAACCTTAGGAAGCCCGGGGATGGCTCCGAGAATCACATCTTCGATGCTCGGCTGCGTTGCGGCGGTGATCGAGACGGAGTCTCCATCGCAGCCAAGCCCAGCCGTAATCCATAGAATATGTATGTCGGATACCGGAGATGGCTTTTGCGTTTTTCGTCCGTAAGGCACTGCTTCAGGTGTCATTAATGATCTCTCCTTTTGGGCACTGGCATTCCCCGTAGAGATACTTCTGTGCAGACACTCCCAGCGCAGACTCGAACAGCCCTTCCAAAATCGAGCTAGTGTTGAATCCCAAGTAGAATCGTTGCGTCTCGTGCTACTCGACTGCTATTCAAAATTTCGATGGAGAGAATTACAGTGATGAGGGTCACACTACAATCAGGCACTGACGGAATTTGCCATCGGGAACGATACTGGCGTGCGCATAAGGGAATCCCCGATGTGGATATCTTGGCAAGTCCGGAGCTTTGGCAGATTCCGTCTGCGAGTACAAATATAACCTTCTAACGTAGCGAGTCAGTAGCCGCCGCCGAGATTTACGGTCCATTCGATGGCGTGCTGCACAAGCTCCCGCGCATTCCTCAGCGCCAGCTTCTCCTTAATATGCGCCTGGTGCGACTCTATTGTTTTCACGCTGAGGTGCAGCTCGTCCGCGATCTTTCGCGTGCTGTGCCCCTCGCCAATGAGCCGGAAAATTTCCAATTCTCTGTCCGTAAGACTGAGGATGGGAGAGCTCTTGGCACTGGCGTTGCCATGCACGAACTGGTGCAGCATCGCGCTCGTCAATCGTTCGCTGAGATAAACTTCTCCTTGCAGAATCCTTCGAATGGCCACCAGAACTTTTTCCGTGGCCTCCTGCTTCATGATGTAGCCGTTGGCGCCAGCGCGAAGCGCGCGCTCCGCATAAATCGATTCATCGTGCATGGAAAGGATTAGCACAGGCAGGCTTCCAGACTTCATTCGAATCTCTTTGAGCACATCCAACCCATCCGGTCCGGAAAGCGAAATATCCAGCACGACAATATCGGGGCGCAAAGTCGCAACCGCATGTAAACCAGTGTGAGCCCCGTCCGCCTCTCCGCAGACGGAAAGATCCTGCTCGCGATCAATCAGCAGAGCCAAACCCTGCCTCACGATCGGATGGTCATCTACCAGCAGCACGCGGTACTTCTTCGCGATCGTTGCGACCGGCATCGTTGGATTTCTTGTCGGCATTGAATCTTGGTCCTACTCCACGCTTCGAATGGGGAACAAACACGTCACCGTCACGCCTCGCTCCTCGCCGGGCTGCACTTTCAGAGATCCCCCGATGATGTCCGCCCGGTAATTCATGATGCTCAAACCCACTCCCGGCTGTTTGGCCGGGTTTTTCGTAAAACCAGCGCCGTCATCCTTAATAGAAAGCGTTCCCATGCCACTCCTTGCCGAGAGGCGTATGACGATCTCCTGCGACTTGCCATGCCGGATCGCGTTGTTCACCGCTTCCTGGGCGATGCGATAGAGATGCGTCGCAACCGTCACGTCATGGATGTGCACGGGACGCTCACAATGAAATCGGCAGCGGATGTGAAATAGTTCCTGCACTTCGCTCGCCCATTTTTTTAGGGCGGACATCAGCCCCGCTCCTTCCGCCGCCACCGGGTGAAGTCCGCGAGCTAGCTGCCGTGTGTTGTCGATCGCCTGGTTCACCATCTGCACGATTTTCGCGGCTTCCTTGGCTTCCGGCAGTGATTTGTCCGAGAGCCTCTCTTCAAGAACCTTGCTCATGAACGCAATTCCCGTCAGATGCTGCCCCAACCCGTCGTGCAAATCCTGCGCGATCCGTCTCTGCTCTTGAGCGCTGATTTCCAGAATCGCCTCTTCCAGCCGCTTTCGCTCCGTGATATCAAATCCTACTCCATGGATGAACCACGGACGCCCGTCCTCGCGCCGGATCATTTTCGCTTCGCACTGAAACCAAAGCACCCTTCCGTCTCGCGCCATCACACGGTACGCCGACCGCAAGGGCCTCCCAGAAATGAACATCTCGGCCGCCTCGACGCTCCACCTCATTTTGTCGTCGGGATGAATCTGCTGGTACCAGCGCACAGGATCTTCCAGCCACTCGCTCTGCGAAAAACCAAGCGCCGCCTCAATTTGCGGGCTGACGTAAGCTTCGCCGATTCCTTTGTCCAGAAAAGCCATGAACACAACCGCGGGAATTTGCTCCACGAGCGCGCGGTATTTCGCCTCCATATTTATGAGGGGCCCTTCCGCGTTCGCCGACAGCTCTGCATTCTCTGCAAAATCAAGATTGGGGATTGGAGAAATAGATTGCCGCAGAAAAACTTGCGCGAGTTCCTGAAGCGCTCTTTCGGCTTCAGTAATGCTGCTGGACTCCTTCTCTCCACCGTCCACGCGCGCCGGGAGGAACTCCTCAAGACCTTTGGCTTCGAAACTCGGCAACATCTTGCACCTCCCGATTTACCGGGATACTCCAAAAGCTTAGAGTCCAAAACTCGCGCTGGGGTTTCCGCTGGTTTGCTTAGGCACTATCCGCGCCGGCTTCTCCAGGGAGGCTCCTTGTTGAGCGATGCCTGCGTGAATCGCCGCAACGCATGAATCGCGCGCCCATAGGTCATCACCGCACTTGAAGAAAGAAGCGAACCAGGCGGCTGATTCATAAATGGCATGAACTTATCCGGAAAACCCGGCATCGTGCACCCGATACAAATCCCCCCCACGTTGGGACATCCGCCGATCCCGCCCATCCAACCGCGCTTGCCGACATTGCACTGCACCACAGGCCCCCAGCACCCCAGCTTTACGATGCATGTCGGTGCGCCGTACTCGTCGGCGAACTGCGCCTGCTCATAATATCCGCCACGATCGCAACCTTCGTGCACCGTCGCACCAAAAAGCCACGTCGGCCGCAAAGCGTCGTCCAGCGGAATCATCGGTGCGCGCCCCGCCGCCATGTTCAACAGATAGAGCAACACTTCCATGAAATTATCCGGCTGCACTGGGCATCCGGGAACGCAAACAATAGGTATGCCGGCTTGCGATTTCCACTTCCAACCGAGATAGTCCGCAAGCCCCATGCAACCGGTAGGATTTCCTTCCATCGCGTGGATTCCACCGTACGTCGCGCAAGTTCCCGCCGCAACCACGGCCCAGGCCTTCGGGACCAGCCGATCGATCCAATCGCAAGTCGTGATCGGCTGCCCAGTCGTCTCGTCCGTGCCGAACGACGCCCAGTATCCTTCCTGCTTGTTCCTTTCGTTCGGAATCGAGCCCTCGACAACAAGAATGAAAGGCGCAAGCTTCCCCGCGGCCCCATCGCGAAAAAACTTCACGAATTCGTCGCCGTTTTCGTAGGCAAGAAAAGGATTGTGAAATCTAACTTTAGGGATCCAGGGAAACGCGCCGAGCACTAGGTCTTCAATACTGGGCTGCGTCGCAGCTGTGACCGCAATGGTGTCGCCGTCGCACCCGAGTCCCGCGGTCAGCCAAAGTACGTCAATCTCATCAATAGGCGTCGGCCTATTTTGAGGCCGACCCAGCGCTGCAGCGGATTCCATCATGATTCCCCGCGCTAATGTTAAGAAGCCGGCCTAGCAGCCAATGGCTCGCGAACACTGAAAACGATCCAAATCCGTTTTGCCTGAGCGTCCAACTCGCATTCTACACCAAAGCCCGCAACCTGAACTTTAATCGGATATCGTGGCTGCCTTCACTGGTTGGGTTTGAGCGAGCTTCTAACCGTTACGAGAATGAGGTATTACGAGGGTCTTGAAGGGACGCAGAGTAAAATAGTAAGTGGGCAATAAAAGCAGGCACTTAAGGGCTTTTCTTTACCTTTCTCAAAAAGACGGTCTTAGTTTACCATCGGCTCCACCAGAATTCGTTTTTCACTTTTTTTGATTCTCCCCTTATTATTTTTGTCCGAGCGGTATTCCCTGTAAGCTAACAAGCGTTGCTTTGAGCCGTCACTGTTCTAAACGCCTGAATCCAGGTTGTTTCACTTGGGGGTCCTATGCGTCGAGTTGTGCTTCCGGTTTTAAGTGTCGCCCTTATCGCAACGTGCCTTGTGACGAATTCGGCCGCGCAGACCAGCGGCCATACGAAATTTGCAACGGAGGTGCCGCTGTTGGATTGCGACGGCATGCCATGTATTGAAGCTAAGATCGGGAGCGGGCCCGCTTTAAAGATGGGCCTTGATACTGGGAACGTGGACTCCGTGCTGGATGCGCCTTTTGCTGAAGCGGCTGGTTTGAAAACAACTGCGCCGCTGCCAGCGGGGGCGCCCCCTGGGATGTTTCGGACTG
>Ga0209248_10000024_pt1 | contig 49169 bp, 41 predicted proteins | sample BogFormECP04_OM1_FD_188241 | JGI IMG/M metagenome (GOLD analysis project Ga0209248, IMG submission 188241) | Bog forest soil microbial communities from Calvert Island, British Columbia, Canada - ECP04_OM1 (SPAdes) (version 2) | ecosystem: Environmental > Aquatic > Freshwater > Wetlands > Bog ... | reverse complement strand
TACATCACCGAACCACGTAGCGGTGAACGCGCTCCGATTGCGCAGCTCCCAGCCGCTTTGGTTGGCGATGAGCATCGGCAAACACCGATTAGGCCAACCGTTACGCGTCGCTGACATCTCTGACATCCACGTCCGGTTACTCGGTGCCGGGCTAACTCGCGGCGCGTCATCACGGGTGATGAACCCGATCAGTGGACGGACCGGGGCGTTGGACCTGTCACTCATCCGATCCTCGATTAGCTAGGGGCGCCCGTTTCCACAGACCTTGAAATCCCTTCCCCACAAACATGGGGCACGTCGTGCTTCGGCGGCTGCGGCCCGTTAGCAATTGAACCAAAGATACTCACAGCTCGTCGGGTTCGTGGTGATAACCGTCTTTATTGGCCGTTGTGATGCGGGCCCGGTGCAGCGAGAGGATGATCACCGACACCTTGCTCGGCGCGGCTTGTGACGGTTGGCTGCCGAGAAAGCTAGCGCCGCTGCGCGCGGACGTACCAGAACGCCATCTCTACCTCATTGCCGTCGATCTCGCGGCGCCAGGTAGCAGGCTCCAGGGATTCGATATCCCAGCCCGCGCCGCCGAGGACATCGCGCAAGGTCTGCTCGGACACCGCCGGCCGCGGCCACTCCTCGTCGGGCGGATTGGCGTCGGAGAAGCAGCTGAGCAACAGGTTGGCACCCGGTCTGGTGGCTCGGTGCGCGGCGGCGGCATAGCTGCGCTTGGCGTCGTCGTCGAGGCAGTGGAACATTCCGCTGTCGACGATGGTGTCGAACGCCTCGGTGTAGCCCTCGAGTTTGGTGGAGTCGGTCACGGCGAACGTCACCTGGACCCCGGCGTCATTGGCCCGACGCTCGGCCGTGGCCAGGGCGGTCGGAGAGATGTCCAACCCAGTCACGTGGTGACCGTTGCGGGCCAGGTAGATGGCGTTGTCACCGAGCCCGCAGCCGATGTCGAGGACGTCGCCATGCACCCAGCCGCCTTCCTGCCAGGCGATGACATTCTCCTTGGGTGCCTTGGTATCCCAAGGCGGGGTTGTCATCGCGGGCATGCCTTCGGCCGGACTTTCGCCCCGGTAGAGGGCATCGAAGTCGAAGGGGACACCGCCAGAAGGTTGGGCAGAAGAACTCGGGCCTGTCATTTTCGCCAGGGTAGCGCGAGGTGCTACGCTGCGCGGCAGTCGACATCCTTTAACGATCCGTCCAGAGAGGCGGAGAAGGAGGTCAAGATCTCGCATGGGTGCCGCGGGTGACGCCGCCACCGGCCGCGAATTGATGTCGGCGGCCGACGTGGGCCGCACCATTTCCCGTATTGCACATCAGATCATCGAAAAGACGGCGCTGGATGGTGCCCACGCACCGCGCGTCGTGCTGCTGGGTATCCCGACCCGCGGCGTGACGCTGGCCAATCGACTGGCCGGCAACATCGCCGAATACAGCGGCGTCGAGGTCGCCCACGGCGCCCTGGACATCACCCTGTACCGGGACGATCTGATGCAAAAGCCGCCGCGGCCATTGGAGAACACCTCGATTCCGGCCGGCGGCATCGACGACGCCCTGGTCATCCTCGTCGACGACGTGCTCTACTCCGGGCGCTCGGTGCGCTCGGCGCTCGATGCGCTGCGCGACCAAGGTCGGCCGCGCGTCGTGCAGTTGGCGGTGCTCCTCGACCGCGGCCACCGCGAGTTGCCGCTTCGCGCCGACTACGTCGGCAAGAATGTGCCCACCTCTCACAGCGAGAGCGTGCACGTGCTGCTTGCCGAACACGACGGCCGTGACGGCGTGGTCATCTCCCGAGAGGACGCGTCGTGAGCAGGCACCTGCTCGCCGCCGGTGACCTCAGCCGCGCCGAGGCCACCGCCATCCTCGACGACGCCGACCGGTTCGCGCAGGCCCTGATGGGCCGCGAGGTCCGCAAGCTACCGACGCTCCGGGGCCGGACGGTGGTCACGATGTTCTACGAGAACTCCACCCGCACCCGGGTGTCGTTCGAGGTCGCCGGCAAGTGGATGAGCGCCGACGTGATCAACGTCAGCGCAGCCGGATCATCGGTGGGCAAAGGCGAATCGCTGCGCGACACCGCGCTGACGCTGCGCGCGGCCGGCGCCGACGCGCTGATCATCCGGCACCCGGCATCGGGTGCGGCGCAGCGGCTGGCCGACTGGACGTGTGGCGCCGACGGCGTCGGCCCGTCGGTGATCAACGCCGGCGACGGTACCCACGAGCACCCCACCCAGGCCTTGCTGGACGCGCTCACCATCCGGCAGCGGCTTGGCGACATCGAGGGCCGACGGGTTGTCATTGTCGGCGACATCCTGCACAGCCGGGTCGCCCGTTCCAACGTCATGCTGCTGACCACGCTGGGCGCCGAGGTGGTGCTGGTGGCCCCGCCGACCCTGTTGCCGGTCGGGGTTTCCGGCTGGCCGGTCACCGTCTCTTACGATCTCGACGCCGAGCTGCCCGCCGCCGACGCGATGTTGATGTTGCGGGTGCAAGCCGAGCGGATGAATGGCGGCTTCTTCCCGTCCGCGCGTGAGTATTCAGTGCGCTACGGGTTATCCGAGCGGCGCCAGGCGATGCTTCCCGGACATGCGGTGGTCCTGCATCCCGGTCCGATGCTGCGCGGCATGGAGATTTCATCGTCGGTGGCTGACTCGACGCAATCAGCTGTGCTGCAACAGGTTTCCAATGGGGTTCACGTGCGGATGGCGGTGCTGTTCCATCTGCTGGTAGGGACCGAGTCCGCCGACAAAGGGCTCGCCGGCGAAGGGCTCGCCGGAAAAGGGCTCGCCGGAAAAGGGCTCGCCGGAAAAGGGGTTGTGGCATGAGCGTGCTGCTGCGCGGGGTACGCCCTTACGGTGAGGACGAGCGGGTCGACGTGCTCGTCGACGACGGTCAGATCGCCGCTATCGGCGCCGGGCTGCACGAGGCCGGAGGACTCGAAAAAGACATAGATGTCATCGATGCCACCGGACAGATCCTGCTGCCGGGTTTCGTCGATCTGCACACCCATCTGCGTGAGCCCGGCCGCGAATACGCCGAGACTATCGAAACCGGTTCGGCCGCTGCGGCGCTCGGTGGCTACACAGCGGTGTTCGCGATGGCCAACACCAACCCGGTGGCCGACAGCCCGGTGGTGACCGACCACGTCTGGCATCGCGGCCAGCAGGTCGGTCTGGTCGACGTCCACCCTGTCGGTGCGGTCACCGTCGGGCTGGCCGGAACCGAGCTCACCGAAATGGGCATGATGGCCGCCGGTGCCGCGCAGGTGCGGATGTTCTCCGACGACGGCAAATGCGTGTACGACCCACTGGTGATGCGCCGCGCGCTGGAATACGCCACCGGCCTGGGTGTCCTGATCGCCCAGCACGCCGAAGAACCAAGGCTGACCGTCGGAGCCGTCGCGCACGAAGGGCCCAACGCCGCCAGACTGGGCCTGTCGGGCTGGCCGCGGGCCGCCGAAGAGTCGATCGTCGCGCGCGATGCCTTGCTGGCCCGCGACGCCGGCGCCCGGGTGCACATCTGCCACGCATCCACGGCGGGCACCGTCGAGATCGTCAGATGGGCTAAATCCCAGGGTATTTCGATCACTGCCGAGGTCACGCCCCATCACCTGCTGCTCGACGACAGTCGACTGGCCAGCTACGACGGCATCAACCGGGTCAACCCGCCGCTACGGGAAGCCGCCGACGCGCAGGCGCTGCGTCAAGCGTTGGCCGACGGGGTAATCGACTGTGTGGCGACCGATCACGCCCCGCATGCCGAACACGAGAAATGCGTCGAGTTCGCGGCGGCACTGCCGGGGATGCTCGGCCTGCAGACCGCGCTGTCGGCAGTGGTGCAGACGATGGTCATCCCCGGTCTGCTGACGTGGCGTGATGTGGCGCGGGTGATGAGCGAGAATCCGGCCCGCATCGCCGGGCTGCCCGACCACGGTCGACCGCTGGAAGTCGGGGAACCGGCCAACCTGACCGTGGTGGACCCCGACTCCACCTGGACGGTCGCCGGTCCCGAGCTGGCCAGCCGCTCGGCCAATACTCCGTACGAAGCGATGACGCTGCCCGCGACCGTGACCACGACACTGCTACGCGGCAAGATCACCGCCCGCGACGGAAAGAGCCCCGCATGAACTCCGGAACGCTGGTGGCATCGCTGATCATGGCCGCGCTGCTGGTGCTGCTGATCGCGTTCGTCATCCAGATGATGATGCGCGCCTGGCGGGGGCGGGCCCGCCGGCAGGCCGAGCTGATCGGCACGTTGCCGCCGGTGCCGGACACGGTCGGGTCGCCGATCGTCGAGCCGACTCGTGGCGTGTACGTCGGCTGCACCCTCGCGCCCAGCTGGCATGACCGGGTCGTGGTCGGCGATCTGGGCTACCGCAGCAAGGCAGTGCTCACCCGCTACCCGGAGGGAATCATGGTGCAGCGCAGCGGCGCCAGTCCGATCTGGATTCCGCAGGAGTCGATCGCGGCCGTCCGCACTGAGCGCGGCATGGTCGGAAAAGCCATGACTACCAATGGCATTCTGGCCATCCGCTGGCGCCTGCCGTCGGGCACCGAGATCGACCTGGGGTTTCGCGGCAACGACCGCGGCGAGTACACCCGCTGGCTACCGGAGAACACCCGATGAGCGTCGCCGAACACCGCAAAGGCACAGCGGTGCTGGTCCTCGAAGACGGCCGGACGTTTACCGGAACACAGTTCGGTGCGATCGGCGAAACGCTGGGCGAAGCAGTCTTTTCCACCGGCATGTCCGGCTATCAGGAGACGTTGACCGACCCCAGCTATCACCGCCAAATCGTGGTGGCCACCGCCCCGCAGATCGGCAACACCGGGTGGAACGGCGAGGACGCCGAAAGCCGCGGCGACAAGATCTGGGTCGCGGGCTACGCGGTGCGCGATCCCTCGCCGCGGGCCTCGAACTGGCGGGCCACCGGAACCTTGGAGGACGAACTGGTCCGGCAACATATCGTCGGGATCGCCGACATCGACACCCGCGCGGTGGTCCGCCACCTGCGGACCCGCGGCTCGATGAAGGCAGGCGTGTTCTCCGGTCCCGCGCTGGCCGACGCTGGCGTGCTGGTGTCGCGGGTGCGCGGCCAAGAGTCGATGCTGGGCGCAGACCTGGCCGGCCAGGTCAGCACCGACGGCGAATATGTCGTCGAACCCGACGGGCCACACCGGTTCACCGTCGCCGCAATCGATCTCGGCATCAAGACCAACACCCCGCGCAATTTCGCCCGGCGCGGAGTCCGCAGCCTCGTGCTGCCGTCGTCGGTGACCTTCGAGCAGATCGCCGAGCTCAAGCCGCACGGCGTTTTCCTGTCCAACGGGCCCGGAGACCCAGCCACCGCTGATCACATCGTCGAGGTGACCCGCGAGGTGCTGAGCGCCGGAATCCCGTTGTTCGGAATCTGTTTCGGCAACCAGATCCTGGGCCGTGCGCTGGGCCTGTCCACCTACAAGATGGTCTTCGGTCACCGCGGCATCAACATTCCGGTGATGGATCACGCCACCGGGCGGGTCGCGGTGACGGCGCAGAACCACGGCTTTGCGCTGGAGGGAGAGGCCGGCCAGCGGTTCGATACGCCGTTCGGCCCCGCCGTGGTCAGTCACACCTGCGCCAACGACGGCGTCGTGGAAGGTGTCAAACTTGTTGATGGAAAAGCATTTTCGGTGCAGTACCACCCGGAGGCGGCGGCCGGGCCGCACGACGCGGAGTACTTGTTCGATGAGTTCGTCGACCTGATGGCAGGGGAGGACCGCTAGTGCCGCGTCGCACCGACCTGCGCCATGTCCTGGTGATCGGCTCCGGGCCGATCGTCATCGGGCAGGCCTGCGAATTCGACTATTCGGGTACCCAGGCGTGCCGGGTGCTTCGGGCCGAAGGACTCCAGGTCAGCCTGGTGAACTCCAACCCGGCCACCATCATGACCGACCCCGAATACGCCGATCACACCTATGTCGAACCAATCACGCCCGGCTTCGTCGAACGGGTGATCGCTCAGCAGGCCGAGCGGGGCAACAAGATCGATGCGCTGCTGGCCACCTTGGGCGGGCAGACGGCGCTCAACACCGCGGTCGCGCTGTACGAAAGCGGGGTGCTGGAGCGTTACGGCGTCGAGCTCATCGGTGCCGACTTCGACGCGATCCAGCGCGGTGAGGACCGGCAGCGGTTCAAGGACATCGTCGCCAAGGTTGGCGGCGAATCAGCTCGCAGCCGTGTGTGTTTCACTCTTGCCGAGGTTCGCGAGACCGTCGCCGATCTCGGGCTTCCGGTGGTGGTTCGGCCGTCGTTCACCATGGGTGGCCTGGGCTCGGGGCTGGCGCACAGCGCCGAGGAAGTCGACCGGATGGCCGGCACAGGTTTGGCCGCCTCCCCCAGCGCCAATGTGCTGATCGAGGAATCGATCTACGGCTGGAAGGAATTCGAGCTCGAGCTGATGCGCGACGGCAAGGACAACGTCGTCGTGGTGTGCTCGATCGAGAATGTCGACCCGATGGGCGTGCATACCGGCGACTCGGTGACCGTGGCGCCGGCAATGACACTGACCGACCGGGAATACCAGCGGATGCGGGACCTGGGCATCGCCATCCTGCGTGAGGTGGGCGTCGACACCGGCGGCTGCAACATCCAGTTCGCGGTCGACCCCAGTGACGGTCGGCTGATCGTCATCGAGATGAACCCGCGGGTGTCGCGCTCTAGCGCGCTGGCGTCCAAAGCGACCGGCTTCCCGATCGCCAAGATCGCCGCCAAACTGGCCGTCGGCTATACCCTCGACGAGATCCTCAACGACATCACCAAGGAAACTCCGGCCTGCTTCGAGCCGACCCTGGATTATGTGGTGGTCAAGGCACCGCGGTTCGCGTTCGAGAAGTTCCCCGGCGCCGACCCCACATTGACCACCACGATGAAATCCGTCGGCGAAGCAATGTCGTTGGGCCGCAACTTCGTCGAAGCACTCGGCAAGGTGATGCGGTCGCTGGAGACCAGTCGGGCCGGATTTTGGACCAAGCCGGATCCCGAAGGGGACGTCGACGAGGTGCTGGAGCGGCTGCGCACACCCACCGAGGGACGGCTCTACGACATCGAACTGGCATTGCGTCTGGGCGCTCCGGTGGAAAAAGTTGGCGAGGCCTCCGGCATCGACCCGTGGTTCGTCGCGCAGATCGCCGAGCTCGTGACGTTGAGCCGTGAGGTGGCCGACGCCGCGGTGCTCGACGGGGATCTGCTGCGGCGATGTAAGCACAGCGGCTTGTCCGACCGCCAGATCGCCGCGCTGCGACCGGAACTGGCCGGCGAGGATGGTGTGCGGTCGTTGCGGACGCGGCTCGACATCCACCCGGTGTTCAAGACAGTCGACACCTGCGCTGCGGAGTTCGAGGCCAAGACGCCGTATCACTACAGCAGCTACGAGCTCGACCCGTCCGCCGAGACCGAGGTCGCGCCGCAGACCGAGCGGCCCAAGGTGCTGATCCTCGGCTCGGGACCCAACCGGATCGGCCAGGGCATCGAATTCGACTACAGCTGCGTGCATGCCGCAACAACGTTGTCGCAGGCCGGTTTTGAAACCGTGATGGTCAACTGCAACCCGGAGACGGTGTCCACCGATTACGACACCGCCGACCGGCTGTATTTCGAGCCGCTGACGTTCGAAGACGTCCTGGAGGTGTTCTACGCCGAATCGCAGTCGGCCGCCGGTGGGCCGGAGGGTACCGGCGTCGTCGGAGTTATCGTGCAACTCGGCGGCCAGACACCGCTGGGGCTGGCGCAACGGCTCGCCGACGCAGGGGTCCCGATTGTCGGCACTCCGCCGGAAGCCATCGACCTGGCCGAGGATCGCGGGGCGTTCGGCGAGCTGTTGTCGGCCGCCGGGCTGCCGGCCCCGCGATACGGCATGGCAACGACATTCGCGCAGGCGCGCAAGATCGCCGCCGAGATCGGTTATCCGGTGCTGGTGCGGCCGTCGTACGTGCTGGGCGGCCGCGGCATGGAAATCGTCTACGACGACGACACGCTGCAGGGCTACATCGCCCGCGCAACCGAACTCTCGCCCGAACACCCGGTGTTGGTCGACCGCTTTCTGGAGGATGCGATCGAGATCGATGTCGACGCGCTCTGCGACGGCAACGAGGTCTACGTCGGCGGGATCATGGAGCACATCGAAGAGGCCGGCATCCACTCCGGCGACTCGGCGTGTGCATTGCCACCGGTAACCCTGGGCCGCAGCGACATCGATAAGGTTCGCCGGGCAACCGAGGCAATCGCGCACGGCATCGGAGTGGTGGGCCTGCTCAACGTGCAGTATGCACTGAAAGACGACGTGCTCTACGTGCTGGAGGCCAACCCCCGTGCCAGCCGCACGGTGCCGTTCGTTTCAAAGGCCACAGCGATACCGCTGGCCAAGGCATGCGCCCGTATCATGTTGGGCGCAACCATATCTCAGCTTCGTGGCGAAGGCATGCTGGTGGCATCCGGGGACGGCGCTCACGCGGCCCAGAACGCCCCGATCGCGGTCAAGGAGGCCGTGTTGCCATTCCACCGTTTCCGCCGTGCGGACGGGGCCGCCATCGATTCGCTGCTGGGTCCGGAGATGAAATCCACCGGCGAGGTGATGGGAATCGACCGCGACTTCGGCAGCGCCTTCGCCAAGAGCCAAACCGCCGCCTACGGGTCGCTGCCGGCTGAGGGGACCATCTTCGTGTCGGTGGCCAACCGGGACAAGCGGTCATTGGTGTTCCCGGTCAAGCGGTTGGCGGATCTGGGCTTTCGGGTGCTCGCCACCGAGGGCACTGCGGAAATGTTGCGCCGCAACGGGATTCCGTGCGACGAGGTTCGCAAGCATTTCGAGCCGGCGCAGCCGGGCAGGCCTGCGTTGTCTGCCGTCGACGCCATCCGTGCCGGTGAGGTCGACATGGTAATCAACACGCCGTACGGCAACTCGGGGCCACGCATCGACGGCTACGAGATCCGTTCGGCGGCAGTGGGAGTGAACATCCCTTGCGTGACGACGGTGCAGGGCGCCTCGGCGGCCGTCCAGGGCATCGAAGCCGGGATCCGCGGCGACATCGGTGTGCGATCGCTGCAGGAACTGCACAGCACGCTGAACAACGGCGGCCACTGATGACGTCCGGGTTCGGCGCCCGGCTGGCTGACGCGGTATCGCGTCGAGGGCCGCTGTGTCTGGGCATCGACCCGCACCCCGAACTGCTGCGGGCATGGAACCTGCCCACCAGTCCCGATGGCCTGGCCGCATTCTGCGACACCTGCGTGCAGGCCTACGCCGATTTCGCCGTCGTCAAACCGCAAGTCGCGTTTTTCGAGGCCTACGGCGCCGCCGGATACGCGGTGCTGGAGCGCACCATCGCCGCTCTGCGCGATGCCGGTGTGCTGGTGTTGGCCGATGCCAAACGAGGCGACATCGGATCGACGATGGCCGCCTACGCGGTTGCCTGGGCCGGCGACTCGCCGCTGGTCGCCGACGCCGTAACTGCCTCACCCTATTTGGGTTTCGGCTCGTTGCAGCCCCTGCTGGACACCGCAGCGGCGCACGGGCGAGGCGTTTTCGTGTTGGCGGCGACGTCGAACCCAGAGGGTGCGACCGTGCAGCGCGCCGAAATCGACGGCCGCTCGGTGGCTCAATCGATCGTCGACCAGGCGGCGGCGGCCAACCAGGCCCTGGGCTCGGGTCCCGGTGCGATCGGTGTGGTGGTCGGGGCGACAGTGACCAACCCGCCCGATGTCAGCGGGCTTGGTGGACCGGTGCTGGTGCCCGGCATTGGCGCCCAGGGCGGGCAAGCCAGTGCGCTGAAAGGTCTGGGTGGGGCGACTCCCGGCCAACTGCTGCCCGCGGTGTCGCGCGAGGTGTTGCGGGCAGGTCCCGACGTCGCGGCGCTGCGAGCGGCCGGTGAGCGAATGCGTGACGCGGTCGCGCATCTCGCGGTTTGACGTCTAGCGATACCCGAATCAGTTCCGCAACAAGCTATTACGACGGGGGACTAGCGGGCCGTTGATAGTGCTGGCTGATGCATTTGCGCCGACCCGCCGGTCGTGGTCGGTGCGGTGTTGCCCAGCGGGGCCGGTGGCGTGGCTTTGGCCGTGGCGATTCCGGTAGGCCAAGCGCCGCTCAGTCCGATGCTCAGCGCGACCATGGACGCATGAAACGCGCGTTTCATGTTCATTCGCAATCACCCCTTTTCAACCGCCGCTCGCAAATCTAACGACCACGATTGTGGGACCTCTGTGACACCTGTGTGGATGTGTTGATAGTGCTCCCGGTGGTACTACGCGGCGTAGTTCACGGTTTGGTGCCAGCGGAAACGCGCGTCAAGCAATGTCGCGTGTGCCGGGCGACACGCGCGACACGCCGTGACATGCGCAATCGGCGCAGTTTCGGTTTCCGGGTGATGCCGGGGCGGCCGAAGCGACCGTTTCGGGACAACTCGCGGTCTGGCCAGCTCGCAACAAAACTGCTGGTAGAAGCCATTTCGTCACCTCGGAAAGGGCCGCCCAGGGGAGCGGCGGCACGGTCGCCGACGGCGACTTGGGATACCCCTTCTCGGAGCCACACGCTGGGCCTTTGTAGCTTCAACCGGGGGGGCGGGTTAGATTTCGTCTGGCAGCGTGGGTACGGTCGTCTGCGCTGGCTGGACTACCCAGCCAAGACGAACAAAGATCGATAGCTGTCGATGAGTGATTGAGACGGAGGAATCGTGGCTCTTCCCCAGTTGACCGACGAGCAGCGCGCGGCCGCGTTGGAGAAGGCTGCCGCCGCACGTCGAGCTCGAGCTGAGCTCAAGGATCGCCTGAAGCGCGGTGGCACCAACCTGAAGCAGGTGCTGAAGGATGCCGAGACCAACGAGGTCTTGGGCAAGATGAAGGTTTCTGCGCTGCTGGAGGCGTTGCCGAAGGTTGGCAAGGTCAAGGCGCAGGAAATTATGACCGAGCTCGAAATCGCCCCGACCCGCCGCCTGCGTGGGCTCGGCGATCGTCAGCGCAAGGCCCTGCTGGAAAAATTCGACTTCTCCTAGGCATCTGCCAGGAGAGTCGGTGAGCACCGACGGGGGACCGGACGGTGACCACGACGCACGTCTTGGGGCGAAAGCTGCAGGACGCGTGGTGGTGCTGTCCGGTCCATCCGCGGTAGGGAAGTCGACGCTGGTCCGCCGCCTGCGCGAGCGGATTCCCGAGCTGCTTTTCAGCGTTTCGGCGACCACCCGAGCGCCTCGCCCGGGTGAAGTCGACGGTGTCGACTATTACTTCGTCACCCCGGCCCGCTTTCAGCAACTGATCGATGAAGGTGCCCTGCTGGAATGGGCCGAGATCCACAGCGGCCTGCATCGGTCGGGCACCTTGGCGCAGCCGGTCCGGGACGCCACCGCCGCCGGGCATCCGGTGCTGATCGAGGTCGACCTGGCGGGCGCTCGCGCGGTCAAACAGGCGATGCCAGAGGCGATCACCGTGTTCCTGGCCCCGCCGAGCTGGGAGGACTTGGAGGCCCGACTGATCGGCCGGGGGACCGAGTCGCCCGAGGTGATCGAACGCCGGCTGGCCACCGCGCGCACCGAACTAGCGGCTCAGGACGACTTTGACGCGGTGGTCGTGAACACTCAATTGGAGTCTGCGTGCGCAGAATTGGTATCCTTGCTGGTGGGACAAGCGCCGGGTACGGCGTGATCCGCTATCAGCTCGATTCACCACTAATCGCACATTGCTTCCTACGTTCAACGCCACCAAGGAGAAAGTCTTACGTGAGTACTTCGCAGCCCGACGCGTCATTAGCCGCCGTCCCCGATCAGTTCGATCCGGCAGCGGGTGGGATCGGCGCCTATGACACGCCGTTGGGCATCACCAACCCGCCCATCGACGAGTTGCTTGAGCGGGTTTCCAGCAAGTACGCCCTGGTGATCTACGCGGCCAAGCGGGCTCGGCAGATCAACGACTACTACAACCAGCTCGGCGAGGGCATCCTCGAATACGTCGGCCCGCTGGTCGAGCCGGGCCTTCAGGAGAAGCCGCTGTCGATCGCCATGCGCGAGATCCACGGCGACCTGCTCGAGCACACCGAAGGCGAGTAGCGGGATCCAGGCGGGCTTGCGATGAGCCTCTCGGGAGAAAAGCGGACGGACCGCAAGCGGATCATTGTCGGCGTCTCCGGGGGTATCGCCGCCTACAAGGCCGCAACCGTCGTTCGTCAACTCACCGAGGCGGGCCACCAAGTCCGCGTCATCCCCACCGAATCCGCGTTGCGCTTCGTCGGCGCTGCCACCTTCGAGGCACTCTCCGGCGAGCCGGTACAGACCGGTGTCTTCGAGGACGTTCCGCAAGTGCCGCACGTCGCCATCGGCCAAGGCGCCGATCTGGTCGTGGTGGCACCGGCAACCGCCGATCTGCTGGCCCGGGCCGCACACGGCCGTGCCGATGACCTGCTGACCGCGACGCTGCTGACCGCACGATGTCCAGTGCTGTTCGCACCGGCGATGCACACCGAGATGTGGCAGCACCCGGCGACCGTCGACAACGTGGCGACGCTGCGACGCCGCGGCGCCGTGGTGCTGGAACCCGCATCCGGACGGCTGACGGGAGCGGACAGCGGCGCGGGCCGGCTACCCGAAGCGGAGGAGATCACCACGTTCGCCCAGCTGCTGCTGGAGCGCCATGACGCGATGCCCTACGACCTGGCCGGGGTCAAGTTGCTGGTGACCGCGGGTGGCACCCGCGAGCCGATCGACCCGGTCCGGTTCATCGGCAACCGCAGCTCGGGCAAGCAGGGCTATGCGCTGGCGCGGGTCGCGGCGCAGCGCGGCGCCGAGGTCACGCTGATCGCCGGGCATACCGCCGGGCTGATCGACCCGGCCGGCGTCGAGGTCGTGCACGTCAGCTCCGCTCAACAACTCCGCGATGCGGTCTCCAAGCACGCGCCCGATGTCCATGTGCTGGCGATGGCCGCTGCCGTCGCCGACTTCCGGCCGGCGCACGTCGCAACCGCCAAGATCAAAAAGGGTGCGGACGAACCGCCGACCATCGAACTGGTCCGCAACGACGACGTGCTGGCGGCGGCCGTGCAGGCCCGCGCCGCCGGCCAGTTGCCCAACATGCGGGCCATCGTCGGCTTCGCGGCCGAGACCGGCGACGCGAACGGTGATGTGTTGTTCCATGCCCGGGCCAAGCTGCGTCGCAAGGGCTGCGACCTGCTGGTGGTCAACGCCGTCGGTGAGGGCAAGGCCTTCGAGGTGGACAACAACGACGGCTGGCTGCTGGCGTCCGACGGTAACGAGCTAGCGCTGCAGCACGGCTCGAAGACGTTGATGGCCAGTCGTATTGTGGATGCAATCGTCACGTTTTTACACAGGGGCGGCGGGGACACCACCTAGCCTCCGTGGCACCGTGGACCGGCCGATAACATGTACGGGCCTGCCGATATAATTTGTCTAACTAACGTTTTTCCCGAGGACTTGGAAGGGTGAGGGTGTGAGCGAAAAGGGTCGTTTGTTCACCAGCGAATCGGTGACCGAGGGGCATCCGGACAAGATCTGTGACGCGATCAGCGACTCGGTGCTCGACGCATTGCTGGCGGACGATCCACACTCACGCGTGGCCGTCGAGACCCTGGTGACCACCGGGCAGGTCCATGTGGTCGGCGAGGTGACCACGACCGCCAAGGAGGCGTTCGCCGGCATCACGAACACGGTGCGCGAGCGGATTCTCGACATCGGCTACGACTCGTCGGACAAGGGTTTCGACGGTGCATCGTGCGGGGTCAACATCGGGATCGGCGCGCAGTCGCCCGACATCGCTCAGGGCGTCGACACCGCTCACGAGGCGCGCGTCGAGGGCGCCGCGGACCCGCTGGACTCGCAGGGCGCCGGTGACCAGGGCCTGATGTTCGGCTACGCGATCAACGACACCCCGGAGCTGATGCCGCTGCCGATCGCGCTGGCCCACCGGCTCTCACGACGGCTGACCGAGGTACGCAAGAACGGCACGGTGCCCTACCTGCGCCCGGACGGCAAGACGCAGGTCACCATCGAGTACGAGGACGACGTTCCCGTCCGGCTGGACACCGTGGTGGTGTCCACCCAGCACGCCGACGGCATCGACCTGGAGAAGACGCTGGACCCCGACATCCGGAAGCACGTGCTCGAGACTGTCCTCAAGGACCTCGCTCACGAGACGCTGGACTCCTCGTCGACGCGGGTGCTGGTCAACCCGACCGGCAAGTTCGTCCTCGGCGGACCGATGGGTGACGCCGGCCTGACCGGCCGCAAGATCATCGTCGACACTTACGGCGGCTGGGCCCGCCACGGCGGCGGCGCCTTCTCCGGCAAGGATCCGTCCAAGGTGGACCGTTCAGCGGCGTACGCGATGCGCTGGGTGGCCAAGAACATCGTCGCTGCAGGGCTGGCGGAGCGGGTCGAGGTGCAGGTGGCCTACGCGATCGGCAAGGCGGCCCCGGTCGGTCTGTTCATTGAGACGTTCGGGACCGCGATCGTCGACCCGGTCAAGATCGAGAAGATCGTGCCCGAGGTGTTCGACCTGCGGCCCGGCGCGATCATCCGTGACCTGGACCTGCTGCGTCCGATCTACGCGCAGACGGCCGCGTACGGCCACTTCGGCCGCACCGACATCGACCTGCCCTGGGAGCGTCTCGACAAGGTCGACGACCTCAAGCGCGCCATCTAGCCGGTTCAGCCGGTGGCTCGGCGTCGGCCGGGATTGTCAACACACGCTAAATTGACAAGCATGGTTGTCACGGATCCCCGCGGATCGTTGGCGGATGTATATGCGGCCAGGCGGACGCTGAGCGCCAAATTTGAGCCTTCAATGCTTTTCTATCTGGCATGGGCGGCTGTCTTCGCCGTGTTCTGCGGATCGAAATCGTCGCAGTTTTCGCTGGTCGGCGCGGCCGCACTTCCGGCCGCCTCGATGGCGGCGACGTGGTGGCAATACAGGCGCTCTCGGTTGATCTGCCCGAGCCGGATCCGCCTCTTCTCGCGTCGTGTCTTCGTTCTTGCGAGCTTGCTCAGCATGGTCGGGATGGTCGTCGTGTTGGCGATCGCCATCACGCTGGCCGCAGCGCTATGGCATCGCGGGATTTGGATGGCCGTGATCTCGCACCGCGGGACCCCGCTGGCCTACCTGGTGCCGTTCGTCGTCTTTATCGTGCCGGTGATGGCGGCCGTCGCGCTGCCCTGGCGCCTCGATCCGTACGGCATCGACGCCCGGCCGATGCGGAAGGTGCCCGATCAACCGGCGGTGGTGGATCCGGTGATCGAGCCCCGGCAGCACATGATGGTGTGCGCGACGCTGGCCGGCGCCAACTGGATTGAGGCGCGATTCCTCGCCAACACGTTGCGGGTACCCCACGAAGAACTTCACCAACGGACCGCTGAACTTATTGCGGCACAATACATTGACGTGCATGCACATAATGGCCGGTGGTGGTTCGGCTTCACTGCGGTCGGTCGCGCGGCCTACCGCCGCCATCTGCGAGCCCTACACCAAGTCTCAATGGCGCAGCCAACTGTCGCCGTCACGGTGCTCTAACCGGTGAACCGGTAGTCGTCGAGGTCGAAACGTCTGCTGCGCCAATAGACCTCGAACGTGGTCGAGGGCCGTAGCGCCACGTCGCCGTTCTTGTCGAAGTAGTAGCTGTTGGCCCGTAGGCAGCTGTCCTGCCAGAACACCTGGCGGTGCCGGCGGCGCATCATCTCGGCGAAGAAACGGGCGTTGGCTTCCTCGGTGACCTCGACCCGGGTGGCGTCGCGCTGACGGGCCCGCTCCAGGCATCGCACCATGTGGTGCGTCTGCGCTTCGATCAGCGCGAAGTACGACGACCCGACGTAGCCGTACGGGCCCATCACGCTGAACAGGTTGGGAAAACCGGGAACGCTCACGCCCTCGTAGGCCTGCACCCGTTGCTCGTCCCAGAACTTGGTCAGCGACAGGCCGCCGACGCCGGTGACCGCAAAGGTCGGCATGCTGTCGGAGTCCAACACGTGGAAACCGGTTGCCAGCACCAGCAGATCTACTTCGTGGCCGGCGCCGTCGGTGGTGGCCACCGCTGACGGCGTGATCTTGTCGATCGGCTCGGTCACCAGATGTACGTTGTCGCGGTTGTACGTCGACAGGTAGGTGTTGTGGAACCCGGGCCGCTTGCACCCGATCCCATACTGCGGGGTGAGTTGCTTGCGCACCACCGGATCCCGGACCTTCCGGCGCAGATAGGCGCGGCCGACCGACTCCATCCACCTGGCCAGCGGGTACACCGTGAAGTACTGCGCCGGAAGGGGAAAGGTCACCTCGACGTAAGCCTGGCTGATCAGCCGCTGGAGTGCTTTCGCGCCGGGCAGGCGCAAAGCCCAGTGCGCCAGCTTGGGCAGCGGCACATCGAACTTCGGGAAACACCAGATCGGTGTGCGCTGAAACACCGTGAGCTCTTTGACAATCGGCGCGATCTCGGGGATCAGCTGCACAGCCGAGGCGCCGGTTCCGATCACGGCTACGCGCTTGCCGGTCAGGTCCTGGCTGTGATCCCAGCGGGCGGTGTGCACGACGGTGCCGCCGAAGGAGTCGACGCCGTCGATGTCGGGCAGCTTGGGCACGGTGAGCACACCGCTGGCGTTCAACAGGAATCGGGCGGTGACTTCTCCACCCGGATCGGTTTGCACCCGCCACAGCGACCGCTCGTCGTCGAACTCGGCGACGAGAACCTTGGTGTTGAACCGGATCTTGGGCCGGATCCCGTACTTGTCGGCGCAATGATCGGCATAGGCCTTCAGCTCGTTGCCCGGCGCGTAGGTCCGCGACCAGTCCGGCCGCTGCTCGAACGAGAACTGGTAGGAAAACGACGGAATGTCCACGGCGATGCCGGGATAGGTGTTCCAGTACCAGGTGCCGCCGACGTCGTCGCCGGCCTCGACGATCAGGTAGTCGCCGAATCCCGCCTGATCGAGCTTGATCGCGATGCCGATGCCGGAGAATCCGGCGCCGACGATGAGGCAGTGGTAGTCGGGAGCATCACCGTTCACGGTACCGACGGTACCGCCTTCGGTTTCTGGGCTAGGAGTGCAGGGCCGCTTTCAGGGCCGCGAGTCCGCGGTTGGTCGCCTCGGCGGCCGCCGGTATGAGCAACGCGAAGCTGACGTAGCCGTGCACCAGCGTGGACTCGTTGCTCAATTCGGCGGGCACACCGGCGGCGTTGAGCAGCTCGGCGTAGTGCGCCCCCTCGTCGCGCAGCGGATCATGTTCGGCGGTGCCGATGTAGGCCGGCGCCAGGCCGCTGAAATCGGCGGCGTTGGCCGGGGCCATTTTCGCCGGTAGCGCGGTGGGGTCGGTGATGTCGAAGCCGGGGATGTACCACGTCAGGAAGGCGTCGATGACGTCGCGATTTAGGATCGGCGCGTCGGCGTTCTCGGCGAACGACGGCAGCGACAGGTTGGCGGCGGTAGTCGGATACCACAGCAGCTGGAACGCCAGCTTGGGTCCACCGTTATCGCGAGCCAACTGCGCCATCACCGCGGCCAGGTTGCCGCCGGCCGAGTCACCCGCGACGGCGATCCGATTCGGGTCACCGCCCAACTGGGCGGCATGCTCGGCGGTCCATTGCAGCGCCGCCCAGCAGTCGTCCACCCCGGCCGGGAACGGGTGTTCCGGGGCGAGTCGGTAGTCCACCGACACCACGATGGCCTCGGCGCCGACGGCGTGCGCGCGAGCGACCGGGTCGTGGGTCTCCAGATCGCCGAGCGCGAAACCGCCGCCGTGGTAGAAGACGACGACCGGCAGGTCCCGGTGCTCTTCGATTGACGAACCCGGCGGCCAGTAGATGCGAACCGGGATGTCGGTGAGGTGGCCGTGGCTGATGACGAGGTTCTCGATGCGCAGGTCCGGCAGCATTTCCGGAGGCGCCTGCAACTGGCGCAACCTAGCGCGCGCGACCTCGACGCCGTCGGCGGCGGTGAACGTCAGCGGGAACGCGTCGAGCACTGCTTTCAGCGTTGGGTCGATTCCTGGTCGGTCGGTGGTCGTCTCCGTCATGGACCTACCCTATTCACCCGCTAGTGCAGGGCGGCACGCAGTGCGGCCAGCGCGCGGTCGAGGGCGGCCGTGGCGGCGGGCACCACCCCGGCGTAGCCGACGTAACCGTGCACCAGCGTTTCGGCGTTGTCCACCTCGACGGGGACACCAGCGGCCGCCAGCAGTTCGCCGTACCGGATCCCGTCGTCGCGCAACGGGTCGTGGCCGGCGACGGCGATGTAGGCGGGTGGCAGCCCGGCCAGGTTCTCCGCCCGCCCGGGCGCCATTCCGGGCGGCGGATCGGACAGGTCGATTTCGCCTGCGTAATAACGAGAGAACGCGGCGATCGAATCGCGGTCGAGGATCGCCGCGGCCGCGTTCTCGGTGAACGACGGCAACGACGGGTCCCACATGGTGGACGGGTACCACAACAACTGGAACCGGATCGGTGGCCCGCCGTTGTCGCGGGCCCGTTGCGCGGTCACCGCGGAAATCGTGCCGCCCGCCGAGTCCCCGGCGACCGCCAGCCGACCGGCGTCGGCGTCGAGCTCGTCACCGTGCTCGGCAACCCATTGGGTTGCGGCCCAGGCATCGTCGATCGCAGCGGGGTAGGGGTGTTCGGGTGCCAGCCGGTAGTCGACGGACACCACCACCGCATCGGCGCCGACGGCGTGCTGGCGACAGGTGCCGTCGTGGGTGTCGAGGTCGCCGGCGATGAAGCCGCCGCCGTGGAAGAACAGGATCACCGGCGGCGCGACGTGATCGGTTGGCGGCCAATAGATTCGAATGTTGATCGGGCCGGCCGGCCCGTCGATGCTGCGATTCTCCACCCGCAGATCGGGATGAAACGCGCGCCGCGGCAGATCTCGCAGCTGCCGGCGAGCCGCGTCGACGCCGTCGTCGACGGACAACCGGAACGGGACCGCATCCAGTACCTTCTGCAGGATGGGGTCGATGGCGGGACCGGGGTCGTCGACGGTGGACATGGGGACACCGTACGCATCCCGGGTGGTGGTCGGTTCCTGGGTGGCCGCCGGTTGGGCCGGTGTCGCCTACGGGGTGTTTCTGACCGTGACCGCCTTGCGTTTCCCGCCGGGCGCCGAGCTGACCGGACAGTGGACGGCCCAGCCTGCTTTCAAGGCATCGATGGCCCTGCTGCTGGCGTTCGCCGCGGCCGCGCATCCGATCGTTCGCGAGCGGCGCTGGCTGATGCTGGCGTTGGTTTTCTCGGCAGCCGGCGACGCGCTGCTGGCGATCCCGTGGTGGACGCCGTCCTTCGTGCTCGGGCTGGGGGCATTTCTGGTGGCGCACCTGTGCTTTCTGGGCGCGCTGCTCCCACTGGCGAGAGCGTCGGCTCGCTCGCGTCCGCGCCTCATCGCCGTCACGGCGATATGCGTGGCGTGCGCCGCGCTGCTGGTGTGGTTCTGGCCGCACCTGGGACGCGACGGGCTGACCATTCCCGTCACGGTCTACATCGTCGTGCTGGCTGCGATGGTGTGTGCGGCGCTGCTGGCGCGGCTGCCCACCATCTGGACGGCGGTCGGCGCGGTGTGTTTCGCGGGATCGGACGCGATGATCGGCATCGGCCGGTTCGTCCTGGGTAACGAGGCGCTGGCGGTGCCCGTCTGGTGGTCCTACGCGGCGGCGCAGATCCTGATCACGGCCGGCTTCTTCTTCGGCCGGGTGTCGGGAACCTCTGCTACACCTGGCGAGTGAGCACGCGGACCAGGCAGGCCGCCGCATTCGAACCGATTGCGCGGGTGCTGCCGATGTTGTCGGTGCCGCATCTGGATCGCGAATTCGACTATCTGGTGGACGCCGAGCAATCCGACGACGCCCAGCCCGGCGTGCGGGTGCGGCTCCGATTCCACGGCAGGCTGGTCGACGGGTTCATCCTGGAGCGCCGCACCGAGACCGATCACGTCGGCAAGCTGACCTGGCTTGACCGCGTGGTGTCCGCCGAAGCGGTGCTGACTCCGGAGATCCGCCGGCTGGTCGATGCCGTGGCGGCACGCTACGCGGGAACCCGCGCCGACGTGCTGCGGCTGGCGGTGCCACCGCGACATGCCAAGGTGGAGCGCGAAAACCCAACGCCGCCAGAGCTTCCCGTCGTTGCCGATGTCGACCGGGCAAGCTGGGAGGGATACGGCCGCGGCGGACAATTCCTGACCGCACTGGGCGAGTCGCGGGCCGCCCGCGCGGTCTGGCAGGTGCTACCTGGCGACTCATGGGCGGACCGTTTCGCCGAGGCCGCCGCGCTGACGGTGCGGACCGGGCGCGGGGTGTTGGTGATCGTCCCGGATCAGCGGGACGTGGATGCGGTGTGGCGCGCCGCGACGACGCGGCTCGACGAATCCGCGGTGGTGGCGTTGTCGGCGGGGCTGGGGCCGGCGGCTCGCTACCGGCGCTGGCTGGCCGCGCTGCGGGGCAGCGCACGGCTGGTGATCGGCACCCGCAGCGCGGTGTTCGCGCCGGTCAGCGATCTGGGGCTGGTCATGGTGTGGGACGACGGCGACGACACGCTGGCCGAGCCGCGGGCGCCGTATCCACAGGCCCGGGAGGTGGGGATGCTGCGCGCCCATCAGATGCGCTGCGCGGCGCTGATCGGCGGTTACGCCCGCACCGCCGAAGCCCACGCGCTGGTGCGCAGCGGGTGGGCGCACGACATCGTCGCCGCACGTCCGGTGGTGCGCGCCCGCAGCCCGCGGGTGATCGCGCTCGATGACGGCGGATACGCCGAGGAACGGGATCCGGCGGCCCGCTCGGCGCGGCTGCCGTCGGTTGCGCTGCGCGCCGCCCGCTCGGCGTTGGAGGCCGGGGCGCCGGTGCTGGTGCAGGTGCCGCGGCGCGGCTACGTCCCGTCGCTGGCCTGCGGGCGCTGCCGGGCGATCGCCCGCTGCCGGCACTGCACCGGTCCGCTGTCGTTGAACGACCGCGACGGGACGGGCCCGGTGTGCCGGTGGTGCGGCCGTTCCGATGCCGCGCTGCGCTGTGCCCGCTGCGGGTCGGATGCGGTGCGCGCCGTGGTGGTGGGGGCGCGGCGTACCGCCGAAGAGCTCGGCCGCGCGTTTCCGGGTACGACGGTGATCACCTCGGCGGGCGAAGCGGTGGTGTCCGAGGTCGCGGCTCGCCCGGCGCTGGTGGTGGCCACACCGGGCGCGGAACCACGCGCTTCCGGCGGGTATGGGGCGGCGCTGCTGCTCGACAGCTGGGCGCTGCTGGGCCGTCAGGATCTGCGCGCGACAGAAGACACCCTGCGGCGGTGGATGGCCGCTTCGGCGTTGGTCCGGGCCCGCGACGACGGCGGAGTGGTGACGGTGGTCGCCGAATCATCGGTTCCCACAGTGCAATCGCTGATCCGCTGGGATCCGGTCGGCCACGCGGAGGCGGAGCTGGCGGCCCGCACCGAGGTCGCCCTGCCGCCGAGTGTGCACATGGCGGCGCTCGACGGCGGCGCCGACGCGGTGGCTGCGTTGCTCAACGAAGTCCAGCTGCCCGACAGCGCCGAGCTGCTCGGCCCGGTGGAGCTACCGCCGGGCGCGCGCCGACCGCCGGGAACTCCGGCCGACGTTTCGGTAATCCGCATGCTGGTTCGGGTCCGTCGCGAGCAGGGGCTGACACTGGCGGGCGAGCTGCGGCGCGGCGTCGCCGTGACCAGTGCCCGGCAAACCGACGAGCCGGTCCGGGTGCAGATCGACCCGCTGCACATCGGCTAGGCGTCAGCCGCTCGCGTTATTCGGCTGCGCGTCGTGTGTCGGTGAGCGCGGTCCACGTTTTCTATGCGACGATGCGATTGCTGGCCGAGCGCCAATGACGCCAACCGGTCTTTCTTTCCCGTGTCGAGAGAGGTCAGCGATGGCAACAACAATCACGGATACCGTCCGAATCGGGCGCTGCTTGATGTTCGTGCGCGAGCACCTCGAGCAAGCCCGCGCCGCCGACGACGAGATCCGGGCCATGCAATGGGACGCCGTCATGGACCGGTTCATCGACGCTTGGCCACGGCCCCAGCCGCAATGATCATCCAAGCCGTTCACTGCACCGAGCTCGGCTGTGATTGTCCCGGCAACCGTTGGTGGACCGGCTGGATCGGACCCCGTGAAATCCACATCGTCCCTATCGACGATCTGGCGCCACATCACGTCGAGGAATGCGGCTGCGATCCACACATCACGCTGCACGTCGCGGCCGACGGATACGCGTCGTGGCGGGTGTCGCACAACAGCTTCGACCGCCGCGAACTTACGGAGAAGGCAGGCTAATCCTGCTGAGCCCTGTCACGCGTGGCGGGCTGCTTCCTGGGCGAGTTGCACGCGTGAGGTGAGGCCGAGCTTGGTGTAGACGTGGGTCAGGTGGGTTTGCACGGTGCGCGGCGAGACGAAAAGCCGGGTGGCGATGTCGTTGTTGGCCAGCCCTTCGCTGACTAGTCGCACGACGTCGCGCTCGGTCGGCGTGAGTGAACCCCAGCCGCTGGTGGGTCGTTTGCGTTGGCCGCGGCCGCGCTGCGCGTAGGTGATCGCCTCCTCGACAGACAGCGCCGCGCCCTCGGCCCACGCGGAGTCAAAATCCTGCTCGCCCATGGCGTCTCGCAGCGCCGCCACCGATGCGTGGTAGTCGGCGTCATAGATCTTGAAGCGGACTGCGCCCATGCGTTGCCGGATGCTCTCTGCCGCACCCAAGAGGCGGGCGGCTTCACGGTGACTGGCGCCGTCCCCCGCCAGAGCGGCGAGGCATTCGAGGATGTCCGGGACGAGCAGGTACGCCTCGATTCCTGCGCCGCACGTCAGCGCGTCTTGGGCGTCGCGCTCGGCCTGCTCCGGCTCACCCGCCGCGATCGCCACGCGGGCGCGCGTGCACAGCGCCCACGCCAGCCACAAGCCGGTCATGGTCGCGACCGCCTCGTCGGCCCAGCGGCGGGCGGCGGCGAGATCCCGGTCTGCCAGCGCGGCTTCGGCATTCCAGATGCGCTGCACTGCCGCCGTGCCACCACTCAGAACAGTCATGTCCTCTCGGGAGGCCTCGCGCGCCTCGTGCACCGCCGCGCCATCCCCGGCGGCCAGGGCCGCGAATCCCACCGCTGCGTGCGTGACTACCGCGAACCTCCCGCCAAGCTCCGCGGCGCCCTTAAGGGCCGCCTCGGCCGCCGCTCGGGCCGCGGCCGCCTCACCCTGGTATGCCAGTGCCAGGCTCTGACCTCCGAGGGTGGTCACCCGGTAGATCTCGTCGTGAGCCTCCTCGGCTTCGGCGGCCACCTCGCCCAACTGTGCAACGGCTCCGGCCAGATCGCCCCGCGCCGTCTGCGACGTCCCGAGGTAAAAGCGACATGCACGCGAGTTGAACCGGTCGCCGATTGCGTCGGCGAGGTCGCGTCCCTCCTCGCCAGCTGCGCGCATCCCGAGCAGGTCACCCGCGATCTCGGCGCCCTGCGCCTGCAGGGCGAGGATCCGGCTGAGCCGCCACCGATCGTCCACGGCACGGGCCAGGCCGATCGCCTCGGCGAAGCAGGCCCGGGCCACCTCGGCGTTATAGCCCGCGCCGGCGATGAAGCCGCAGGCGGCCAATGTCCGGGCCAGCAGCGCCGGGTCATCGACGTCTCGCGCGATCGCCAGGGCCTGTTCGGCCTGATCCGTACTCGCGGCGGCGCCGGCCCAAGTATCAAGCACCGCCTTGTCGGCGAGCGCCCGGGCGCGCACCGCGGCCGCCACCTCGGGGTGCTGCGCGTCGAGGTCGGCGAGGGCGGTGTCGAACCACGCCCGCCCTTCCCGGATGCGGCCTCGCGCTTGCCACAGCGGCTGCAGCGACGAGGCGAGCGTCAACGCCAGCTCGATAGCGGAGTTTTCCCGGCTCCACCCGAACGCGGCGCGCAGGTTGTCGATCTCGATGTCGGCCTGCTCAAGGCGGTGCTCATAATCACTGCCTGCCGGCGCGTCAAGCACGGCGGCCATCGCCGTGTAGTGGTCGCGGTGGCGCGCCCGCACGGCGTCGGCCTCGCCGGATTCGCCGAGCTTTTCCAGGGCATATTGGCGCACGGTTTCCAGCAACCGGTAGCGGGTGCGGCCCCTGCTGTCGTCGGCGACCACCAGCGATTTGTCCACCAGCAGGGTGAGCTGATCGAGCACCTGATAGCGCTCGACCTCACCACCGCTGGCGACCGTTTGGGCGGCGTCGAAGTCGAAGCCACCCAGGAATGCGGCCAGCCGACGAAACAAGACCCGTTCGGGCTGGGTCAACAGGGTGTGCGACCAGTCCACCGAGGCACGCAGGGTCTGCTGGCGGCGCACCGCGGTACGCGCCCCGCCGGTCAACAACCGGAACCGGTCATGCAGGCTGTCAAGAATCTCGGCCAGTGACAAAGCGCGCACCCGTGCCGCGGCCAGCTCGATCGCCAGCGGCAAACCGTCGAGGCGCGCGCAAATCTCACCTACCACCGCAACGTTGTCGTCGCTGACGGCGAAGGCTGGGCGAGCGCGGCGGGCCCGATCGGCGAACAGTTCGATGGCTTCATCGCGAAGCGGCAGCGACGGCACCCGCCAGCTCACTTCGCCGGCCACCCCGATCGGCTCACGGCTGGTCGCAAGCAATGTCAATCCCGCCGCGGCGCCGAGCAGCTCATTGACCAGCGTCGCGCTCGCATCCAGCAGGTGCTCGCAGTTGTCCAGCACCACCAGCATCTGCCGGTCGGCGACGAAACGGGTCAGGGTGTCCATGGTGGAGCGGCCCGGCTGGTCGGGCAGCCCGAATGCACGCGCCACGGTAAGCGGCACAAACTCGGGGTCGGTGATCGGTGCCAGATCCACATACCAAACCCCTTCAGGAAACCGGCCGAATTCGCCGGAAAGCTGGCCCGCGGTCTGGATCGCCAACCGGGTTTTACCCGCTCCACCGGCACCGGTCAACGTCAGCAACCGGTTCTGGGTCAGCAACTCGTGCACCTGGGAAAGCTCCGCTTGGCGCCCAACGAAACTGGTGAGCTGCACCGGAAGACGTTGGGAAATAACTGCTTTGGAGAGGCGCAGCGGCGGGAAGTCGTTGGCCAGGTCGGGATGGCACAGCTGTTTCACTCGTTCGGGGCGGGGCAGATCACGCAACGCGTGAGTGCCCAGCTCGGTCAGCCACGCGCCGGACGGGAGTCCGTCGAGCACCAGTGCCTCCGTCGCGCCCGATAACAAGGTCTGGCCCCCGTGCCCCAGATCGCGCAGTCGCGCGGTGCGGTTGATGGTCGGGCCGGCGTAGTTGCCTTCATCGCGCAACTGAATCTCGCCGGTATGCACCCCGATGCGCAACCGGATTGGCGCCAACGGGGCGCGCTGCAACTCCAACGCCGCCGCCACCGCATCCGACGCGCGGGCGAACGCCGCCACGAAGCTGTCACCTTCGCCTTGTTCGACGGGGCGCACGCCGCCGTGTTCAGCGATGGCTTCCGACACCGTTTGATTGAGCCGAGCCACGGCGGCCGTCATCTCCTTGGGCTGGCTCTCCCAGAGCCGTGTGGAGCCCTCGACGTCGGCCAACAGCAACGTCACGGTGCCCGTGGGTAACAGCCCGCTCACGTCCAGTTCGCTCCAGTCCACCAGGGGCGTGTCCGCGCGTCGATCGATTTCGCTCATGCTAGCCAGCATGCGGCCCCCACGAACCGCAAAACATCAGCAAAACCGCGTAGATCGCGGCCGAGACGGACGGATGTTTCACCGGCAGCTGTGGCGGGCTGCCTCCTGGACGAGCTGCACCCGCGACGTAAGGCCGAGTTTGGTGTAGACGTGGGTGAGGTGGCTCTGCACGGTGCGTGGTGAGACGAAAAGTCTTGTGGCGATGTCGTTGTTGGCCAGTCCTTCGCTGAGCAGTTGCACCACTTGACGTTCGGTCGGGGTGAGCGAGGCCCAGCCACTGGGAGGGCGTTTGCGTTGGCCGCGGCCACGCTGCGCGTACGCGATCGCCTCATCGGTGGACAGGCACGCGCCCTCGGCCCAGGAGGAGTCAAAGTCCGCCTGGCCCATTGCGTTTCGCAGCGCTGCCACCGACGCTTCGTAGCCCGTTTCCCAGACCTTGAACCGCACCGCGTCCATGCGCTGCCGGATGGCCGCTGCCGCGCCAAAAAGCCGCGCGGCTTCACGGTGATTGCCGACTTTGTCAGCGAGCGCGGCGAGGCATTCCAGCGGCTCGGAAACGCCGAGGTAAGCATCAAGCTCAGCGGCACACGCCAGCGCGTCATACGCGTCGCGCTCAGCCTGATGGGGGTCATCCTGCGCGAGCGCCACCTGCGCGCGGGTAATCAACGCCCACATCGAGTACCACCCCGCCGCGGTTGTGATCGCCTCATCGGCCGCGCGCCGCGCTGCAACAAGGTCTCCGTCGGCCAGTGCCGCCTGCGCGCTGAAAGCGCGGGACAGCGCCGCCATCCCGGGCGGGGCACCTGTTGCGTGCCGGCAGGCCGCGGCGGTTGCGCTTCGCGCGGCCGCGGCGTCCCCCGCCGCCAGCGCCGCCATACCCAGTGCCGTGTAGGCGAGACCGGCGTTGAGGCTGCCAAGCTCGTTGTCGCCGCCCTCAAGAGCCTCGCTCGCCGCGGCTTTCGCCGCGCGGGCGTCACCCTGCCACGCGAGTGCTACTCCCTGGAAGGCCAGCGTGTACTTCTGAAAGTTCTCATAATGACCCGCTTCGGCCGCGGCGCCGGCGGTGCGGAAATGTTCGACCGCTCCGGCGCAATCGCCCTGCGCCAGCTGTGCCAGTCCGAGGTACCAGCGGCACCGGACAAATCCGGCGCGGTATCCGATCGCCTCGGCAAGCTCGCATCCCTCTTGTGCCGCTGCACGTTTCGCAATCACGTCGCCCGTAAACGATGCCACGAGCGTCTCGATGCTGAGGATGTGGCTGAGCCTCAACCGGTCGCCCTGTTTCCGGGCGAGACCAATCGCTTCGGCGCGGTATTCCTGAGCCTCCGCAGAGCCGAAGCCGATCAGTCCACGGGCGGCCAGCGCGCGTGTGAGCAGGCCCGGGTTATCGAGCTGACGTGCAATGGTGAGGGCCTCGTCGGCCTGACCCGGGAGGTCCGCGTACCACCCGATGTTGGCGGCCAGCAAGACCCTGTCGGCCAGTGCTCGGGCGCGCACAGCCGGAGCTATCTCGATGTGGTGCGCGTTGGCCTCGCGGAGGACGACGTCGAGCCATGCCACCCCCTCGGCGGGCCGCGGTTGCCACAGCGGCGACAGGGAGGATGCCAACGCCAACGCCAGGTCAGCGTCACCGCTTTCGCGGCTCCACCCGAACGCGGCGCGCAGGTTGTCGATCTCGGTTTCGGTCTGCTCGACACGCTGCCCGTAGTCGCTGCCTGATGGCCCGTCGAGCAGCGCCGCCATCGATGTGTAGTGGTCGCGGTGACGCGTGCGCACGTCATCGGCTTCCCCTGACTCGCCGAGCTTTTCGGTCGCGTATTGGCGCACGGTCTCCGGCAGCCGGTAACGGGTGCGCCCCCGGGTCTCGTCGGCGACCACCAACGATTTGTCCACGAGCAGGGTTAGCAAATCCACCACCTGATATCGTGGCATCTCGCTGCTGCCGGCGATCGCTTGGGCGGCGTCGAAGTCGAATCCGCCGAAAAACACAGCCAGCCGGCGAAACAGCATCCGCTCGGGTTCGCTCAGCAGGGCGTGTGACCAGTCCACCGAGGCGCGCAGGGTCTGCTGGCGGGGTACCGCAGTGCGCGCCCCGCCGGTCAATAACCGGAAGCGGTCATGCAATGTCTCCAGGATTTCGGTCAGTGACAACGCCCGGACGCGCGCCGCCGCCAACTCGATCGCCAGCGGCAAGCCGTCGAGGCGCGCGCAGATCTCGCCCACCGCGGCGACGTTGTCGTCGGTGACGGCGAATTCGTGCCGGGCATGGCGAGCCCGGTCGCTGAACAATTCGATGGCTTTGTCGGCAAGTGGCAGTGACGGGACTCGCCAGCTCAGTTCACCGGCTACTCCGATGGGCTCACGGCTGGTCGCCAAGAGTGTCAATCGGGGAGCGGCGCCCAGTAGCGCCTCCACCAGTGCGGCGCTCGCATCGAGCAGATGCTCGCAGTTGTCCAGTACCACCAGCATGTGCCGATCGGCGACGAACCGGGTCAGCGTGTCCATCGTGGAACGACCGGGCTGGTCGGGCAGCCCGAGTGCGCGGGCCATCGTGACCGGCACCAGACCGGGATCGGTGATCGGCGCCAGATCCACATACCGGACGCCATCGCCGAACTCGCCTGCCAGCTGGGCCGCGATCTGGATTGCCAAACGGGTTTTGCCAACCCCGCCGGCACCGGTCAGGGTCACCAGCCGATTCTCGGCGAGCAGGCCGCGCAGCTGGGGCAGCTCCTCTTCGCGACCTACGAAACTGGTCAGCTGTACCGGAAGATACTGTGAAACAACGGCTTTAGAAACCCGCAGGGGTGGGAAGTCGTTCATCAAGTCGGGATGACACAGCTGGGTCACTCGCTCGGGGCGGGGCAGATCGCGCAGCGGGTGGCTGCCCAGATCGGTCAGCCACGCGTCGGCGGGAAGCCGGTCCAGCACGAGGGCTTCTGTTACGCCTGATAGCAGGGTTTGGCCGCCGTGGCCCAGGTCGCGTAGGCGCGCGGTGCGGTTGATGGTGGGGCCGGCGTAGTTGCCTTCGTCGCGCAGCTGGATCTCCCCGGTGTGCACGCCGATGCGCAACCGGATGGGGGCCAGCGGGGCGAGCTGCAATTCCAGCGCGCAGGCGACCGCGTCGGAGGCGCGGTCGAACGCCGCCACGAAGCTGTCACCTTCGCCTTGTTCGACGGGCCGCACGCCGCCGTGTTCAGCGATGGTTTCCGAGACCACCTTATTCATCCGAGCCATGGCAGCCGTCATCTGCTCGGATTGGGTTTCCCAGAGCCGCGTGGAGCCCTCAACGTCAGCCAGCAGCAACGTCACGGTGCCGGTCGGTAACAGCCCGCTCACGCCTAGTTCGCTCCAGTCCACCAGGGGCGTTTCCGCACGTGGATCGATGTCGCTCATGCTAACCAGCGTCGGCCAACGCGAACCGCAAAACATCAGCGAAAACGCGGAAATCAAAGCCAGCCGATCGCGGAGTTAGGCCCCGTCTGCGCGAATCGTGAAAACAAGTAGTGCACTACTCGTTCCCCCAGGGCTATGCGCGGACATCATTGATTCGCGTCTGCGCGCCCTGACGATCAGAACCCGCGAACGGCAGAAATGTGCTGTTCGAGGCTGGTTTTTCAGAAAGGTGAACTGCCATGCTTGAGGCGCCTGAATTAACCGACGTTGCCAAACTGCCGCTGGCGCCGAAGAATCCGCTGCGCTACCGGCACCAGCTCAGGGCACTGCGGTCGCTTATCGACGGGCACCAGGAGCTCCTTGACGCCGGTGGCCCCGTCACCCGTATGGTGCTCGGGCCCAAATGGCTTTTTCCGGCCGCGGTGTTGATCGCCTCGCCGCAGGGCGCGCGGGACGTACTGGGCCGCACCGACGAGATCGCCGACCGAGGCGGGGTCACGAGCACGGTCCAGATGCGTCGGCTGATGGGCGGCAACCTGCTGGACCTGCCGCATCACGAATGGCTGCCGCGGCGCCGCGCGCTGCAGCCGATGTTCACCAAACAGCGCGTTCCGCGCTACGCCGGTCATATGGCGGCGGCGGCGCAGGCGCTGGTCGACGGTTGGTGCGACGGCGTGACAGTCGACCTGGACACCGAGTGCCGCGCACTCACGCTGCGGGCGCTTGGCCGCTCGGTGCTCGGGCTGGACCTCGATGCCAGGGCCGACACCATCGGGCCGGCACTGCGCACCGCGCTCTCGTGGATCGCCGACCGTGCGGTGCGGCCGGTGAATCTGCCGCAATGGGTGCCCACCCCGGGCCAACAGCGCGCCCGCAGGGCCAACGCGACTCTGCATCACCTGGCCGCCGAGATCCTCACCGCGGTGCGAGCCGACCCCGATCGAGACGCACCACTGGTGCGTGCCTTGATCTCAGCAACCGATCCGCATACGGGCCAACCACTTTCGGACGACGACATCTGCCACGAGCTGGTGCTGTTCATCCTGGCCGGGCACGACACCACATCTACCACTCTCACGTACTCACTGTGGGCGCTCGGCCGCCATCCCGCTATCCAAGACCAAGTGTTCAACGAGGTCAGCGCACTCGGTAACCGGCCGCTGACACCCGACGACGTGCCCCGACTCGGCCACACCGTGCGGGTGCTGCACGAGGCCCTGCGGCTGTGCCCGCCCGGTGCCGGAACGCCACGCCTGCTCAACAGGGATTTGAGTGTCGACGGCTACCGGCTTGAAGCTGGCACTGTGGCGATCGTCAGCTTCTACGCCATGCACCGAGACCCATATCTGTGGGACCGCCCGCTGACGTTCGACCCGGATCGGTTTCTGCCGGAGCGCTCGGAGGGCCGCAGCCGCTGGCAGTACCTGCCGTTCGGCGGCGGGCCTCGCTCATGTATCGGCGACCACTTCGCCATGCTGGAAGCCACCCTCGCACTGGCCACCATCATCCGCGCCGTCCGGATCGAATCACTCAAGGACGACTTCCCCCTGGCCACACCGTTCACCGTCGTCGCCGCCGAACCGGTCGATGCCCGTGTTCACGCGCGGACCTCGAACTAGCGACGAAGGCCAAGAGCGACTTCACTTTTCAGGCGTGCCGGGCGGCTTCCTGGGCGAGTTGCACCCGGGAGGCCAAGCCGAGTTTGGTGTAGACGTGGGTGAGATGGGTCTGCACCGTGCGTGGTGAGACGAAAAGCCTTGTGGCGATGTCGTTGTTCGCCAGTCCCTCGCTGACCAGTTGCACCACTTGACGTTCCGTCGGTGTCAGGGAGGCCCAGCCGTTAGTGGGGCGTTTGCGTTCACCGCGACCGCGCTGGGCGTAGGCGATCGCCTCCTCGGTGGACAGGGCCGCGCCCTCGGCCCACGCGGCGTCAAAGTCCGCCTGGCCCAGGGCTTCTCGCAGCGCAGCCACCGAGGCTTTGTAGCCGGCGTCGTAGACCTTGAAGCGTACCGCGCCGATGCGCACCCGGATGGCCTCTGCTGCGCCGAAGAGGCGGGTCGCTTCGCGGTGACTGCCGGCAACGCCGGCAACCATGCCAAGGCATTCCAGGATGTCGGGGATGAACAGGTACGCCTCGACCTCGGCGGCACGCGCCAGCGCGTCATGGGCGTCACGCTCAGCCTGGTCTGGCTCACCTTGTGCGATCGCTACGCGGGCGCGTGTCGCCAGCGGGTCCGACAGGAACGCGAGTGTCATTGTCGATACGGCGTCGTCGGCCCAGCGGCGGGCAGCGACCAGATCCCCGCCCGCAAGCGCGGCCTCCGCACTGAGGACTCGCTGCAGCCCCGTTGCCTGAGGCACGGCGCTCGAGAGTGGCCGGCCCGCCTCGGTCGCGTCCTGCGCCGTCGCGGCATCGCCGGCGGCCAGGGCCGCTATCGCCAACACGTGGTAGGCGGCGGCCGCTTTAAGCCCGCCCAGCTCGGCAGTGGCCTCGACGGCCGCGGCGGCGGCGGCCCGGGCCGGCGCTGGGTCACCCTGGTACGCCAGCGCGATGCCGAGGCCCACGAGGCTATCCACCCTCCAGATCTCATCGTGAGCTGCCTCGGCCTCGTCGGCTACCGCGGCGAATTGTGCGACCGCTCCGGCCAGATCGCCACGATAGAGCTGTGCGAATCCGAGGTACCAGCGGCACCGGCGCGCGTTGAACCGATCACCGATCGCGTCGGCGAGATCGCGCCCCTCCTCGGCGGCCGCGCGCGCCGCGATCGGGTCACGTGCCGCGAGTGCCGCGACGACTTGCGCGACGAGGATCTGGCTGAGCCTCCACCTGTCGTCCAACGCGCGGGCCAGGCCGAGCGCCTCGGCCAAGTACGGGCCGGCCGCCTCTGCGTCGAAGTAGGCGGCGATATAGCCGCACGCGGTGAGCGCCCGGATCAGCAGTGCCGGGTCGTCGATCTCGCGCGCGATCGCGAGGGCTTGCTGAGCCTGATCAGGGCTCTCGGCGGAGGCTACCCAGAGGCCGAGGGTGGCCCTGTCGGCCAGCGCCCGCGCCCGCACCGCGGGCGCCACGCCAGGCTGGTGCGCGTCGAGGTCGGTCAGGGCGGTGTCGAACCAGGTCAGCCCTTCCCGGAGGCGGCCCCGCGCTTGCCACAGTGGCTGCAACGACGACGCCAGCGCCAACGCCAGCTCTGTATCGGAGTTTTCGCGGCTCCACCCGAAGGCGGCGCGCAGGTTGTCGATCTCAACCTCGGCCTGCTCGAGACGCTGCTCGTAATCGGTGCCGGACGGCACGTCAAGCAGCGCGGCCATCGACGTGTAGTGGTCGCGGTGGCGCGTGCGCACAATGTCGGCCTCGCCGGACTCGCCAAGTTTTTCCTGCGCGTACTGGCGCACCGTCTCCAGCAGCCGGTACCGGGTTCGTCCTCCGCGGTCGTCGGCCACTACCAGCGACTTGTCCACCAGCAAGGCGAGTTGATCGAGCACTTGATAGCGCTCCACATCGCCACCCCCACAGACGCTTTGCGCTCCGTCGAGGTCAAAGCCACCCATGAACACGGCCAGCCGACGAAAGAGCACGCGCTCGGGTTCGGTCAGCAGTGCGTGTGACCAGTCCACCGAGGCGCGCAATGTCTGCTGGCGCCGCACGGCGGTGCGCGCACCGCCGGTCAACAGCCGGAACCTGTCGTGCAAGCTGTCGAGGATCTCGGTCAGCGACAACGCCCGCACCCGCGCGGCCGCCAACTCGATCGCGAGCGGCACTCCGTCGAGTCGACGGCAGATTTCGCTTACCGCCTCGAGATTGTCGTCGCTGATCTCAAAATCGGCCCGAGCGCGGCGGGCCCGATCCGTGAAAAGTTCGACGGCTTCGTCGGCGAGCGGCAGCGACGGCACCCGCCAACTGACCTCCCCGGCGACGCCAATCGGCTCGCGGCTCGTCGTCAACAATGTCACCCCCGGACACACTTCGAGCAGTGCCACCATCAGCGCGGCGCTCGCATCCAGGAGATGCTCGCAGTTGTCCAGTACCACCAGCATGTGCCGATCGGCGACGAACCGGGTCAGCGTCTCCATCGTGGAACGGCCCGGCTGGTCGGGCAGCCCGAGTGCGCGGGCCATCGTGACCGGCACCAGGTTTGGATCGGTGATCGCCGCCAGATCCACATACTGGACGCCGCCGCCGAACCCACCGGCCAGCTGGGCCGCAGCCTCTATCGCGAGCCGTGTTTTACCGACGCCGCCCGCGCCGGTCAACGTCACAACGCGGTTTTCGGCCAGCAGGTCACGGGCCCGGTTCAACTCCGCTTGCCGTCCAACAAAACTCGTCAGTTGAACTGGAAGATGCTGGTCGACAACAGCTTTAGCGACTCGCAGCGGTGGGAAGTCGTTGACCAGATCCGGGTGACACAGCTGCATAACCCGCTCGGGGCGGGGCAGGTCACGCAGCGGGTGGCTGCCCAGATCGGTCAGCCAAGCATCGTCGGGAAGCCGGTCGAGGACTAACGCTTCAGTGACACCCGATAGCAGGGTTTGGCCGCCGTGGCCCAGGTCGCGCAGTCGCGCGGTGCGGTTGATGGTGGGGCCGGCGTAGTTGCCTTCGTCGCGCAACTGGATTTCGCCGGTGTGCACGCCGATGCGCAACCGGATCGGGGCCAGCGGGGCGCGCTGTAATTCCAGCGCGCAGGCGACCGCGTCCGAGGCGCGGGCGAAGGCCGCGACGAAGCTGTCGCCCTCGCCCTGTTCGACCGGGCGCACCCCGCCGTGGCTGGCGATCATGTCCGACACGGTGGCATTCATCCGCGCCATCGCGGCGGTCATCTGGTCGGGCTGGGTCTCCCATAATCGTGTGGAGCCCTCGATGTCGGCTAATAGCAACGTCACGGTGCCCGTCGGTAACAGCCCGCTCACGCCTAGTTCGCTCCAGTCCACCAGGGGCGTGTCCGCGCGTGGATCGATTTCGCTCATGCTAGCCAGCATGCGGCCAGCCTGAACCGCAATACATCAGCGGAAACGCGTAAGTTGGGAACTTACGAGTGTGCGCGGCTCACCGCTCTCGCGCGGTGACCAGCGATTTTGTCCCAGCGGTACTGGCTGATCGACGGGAGTTGTTAATGAGGCGGACGGCAGCAATCAACGGTGTAGCGGCCGTAATCGTGGCTTTAGGCATCGGCGTGGTCGGGTGTGGCTCTGGTTCCACCCCTAGCAGCAACAAGACGTCGAGCACGGCATCAACGGCAACAACCGCCGCACCAACTACGACCGCCAAACCGCAATCAAAGGTGGCGCCGCGCACCACCGTCCCGGGCCCTAACCCGACCATCGCCAGCTACATCCAGCAGAACGGCATCACCCAAACCCCGGTCCACCGCGGTGATCCCGGCGCGCCGACCATAAACTTCCCAATCCCCGATGGCTGGGCCGACGCCGGACCCGACACGCCGCCAACGGCCTACTGGGCCATCATCGACAACGGCCCGGAGGCCGCTAAGTACACGCCCAGCATCGTCGCGACCCTATCCAAGCTCGTCGGTGATGTAGACCCGCAGAAAATTCTCGACCTTTCCCCAGGCGAACTGAAGAACCTGCCCGGGTTCAAGCCCCACGGCGACGGCTCTGACGACTCCTTGGCCGATTCCCCGGCCCACGAGTTCGGCGGCACCTGGGTGCAAGACGGCCAGACGAAGGCGGTCGCGGAGAAAACCGTCGTCATCGAGGGAAACGACGACGACACCGTCTACTTGCTGCAACTCAACATCGACTGCCTCGCAGATCAGATGGACAAGGTGCTGCCAGCGACGATGACCATCGACGAGAAGACGACGATCACCAAATAGGACTGCAGCCGATCGTTCACCGCTTTCGCGCGGTGATGAGCAAGTACTCCCACTCCATGACGCCGTCGTGCAGGTGTCTGTCGGCGAGTTCGACGAGTTGAGCGTCGAGGGTGGCGGCGAGCACATGATTGTTGCCGATGGTTCGGTAGGCGTTGATCGTCGGACCGTAATGGTTTTTGAAGTAGTTATGCACTGCGTGGGCACTGTCGAAGCGGTCGACCGCTAGCATTCCCCGCCGAGCGCTGACATCGCTGACCCGGCCACCGAGCAGCCCAGCCGCATAGTCTTCGCGGCCCCACAGGGACGCCGGCGGTAGACCGGGTCGCACAGTCGGCTGGTATGGCCTGAGGGTGTTGAGCATCTGACCGAAGAATCCCTCATACGTCCAGCTGATCACGCCGATCGTGCCCCCGGGCCGACATACCCGGACGAGCTCGTCGGCCGCTTGCTGATGGCGCGGGGCGAACATCACCCCGATCGCGGAGACGACGATGTCGAACTGGCCGGCGCCAAATGGCAGCGATTCCGCATCGGCTTTCCGCCACTGCAGCGTCACGCCTTGTGCGGCGGCCCTGCTGTGGGAACGGGCCAGCAGTTCCGGTGTGAGGTCGCTGGAAATGACCGTCGCACCCGTCGTTGCGGCCGGGATCGAAATGTTTCCTGATCCTGCAGCAACGTCGAGCACCAGATCGTCGGGACCAATACCCGCTGCGGCTACCAGCACCGGGCCAAGCGGAGCCATCACCTCCTCGGCCATCAGCGCGTAATCGCCCAGTGCCCACATCGCTTCAGCCGTTGTCGCCAGCGCAGCGGTGCCCGTTGAGGTGTTAATAGTCATCACGACCTCCTGCTGAGGATAGGGGTATCTGCTAACGCGACCTCGTCGTCGCCGGCGCCGCAGGGGTCGAGCACCTCCCGCTGAATGTCGCCGTAATCGACAGTAGCACTAAGATACAATTGATCAGCGTTATAGTAGCCATTTGCTAGGATATTCCCAGGCTCCAATCTCTGCGCCGCAATCCCAGCGCCGAGAGGCTCAGGCAGGGAGTAACGATGCGCACCGAAAATACTGCGAAAACTGAAGATTCGGTCGACCTGATTACCGACGCGCTGTTAACCGCGTCACGGCTGCTGGTGGCGATCTCGGCACGCTCGATCGCCCATGTCGACGAAACGATCACGATTGCGCAGTTCCGAACCCTGGTGATCTTGTCCAACCACGGTCCGATGAATCTGGGCACGCTGGCGGGTCAGCTGGGTGTGCAGCGGTCGGCGGCCGGCCGTATGGTCGACCGGCTCGTGGCTGTCGGACTGATCGACCGCCAGACCAACCCGACCTCGCGGCGTGAGCTGCTGGCCGCGCTCACCACGCGAGGACGTCAGGTAGTGCGGCGGGTCACCGCGCACCGCCGCGACGAAATCGCCCGCATCGTCGAAGCAATGCCCGCCCAGAAACGCCGCGGGCTAGTGCGCGCACTCACGGCGTTCACCGCTGCCGGCGGCGAGCCCGAAGCCCAACTGGAGGACGTCGAGGCATAGGCCCGACACGCATGAACAACGTTCCATTGGGGTACGCACCGGTTATGCCTCGCAATGTCACTCGCAAGCTGATCGAATCGCACCTGGAGTCCGGCGAAATGACTCCGGGGGAGGAGATCGCGATACGCATCGATCAGACGCTCACCCAGGACGCCACCGGGACGCTGGTGATGCAGGAGCTGGAGGCCCTCGGGCTCGACCGCGCCCGCACCGAGGTGAGCGTCCAGTACGTCGACCACAACCTGTTGCAGACCGACGAGAAGAACGCCGAGGATCACGAATACCTGCGCACCGCGGCACAGCGATTCGGGCTGTGGTTCTCCAAGCCCGGCAACGGGGTGTCGCATCCAACGCACATGCAGCGATTCGGGATTCCCGGCAAGAGCATGGTCGGCTCGGATTCGCACACCCCCGCGGCGGGATCACTGGGCATGCTGGCGATCGGTGTCGGCGGGCTGGAGGTCGCGCTGGCCATCACCGGGCGACCGCTGCACATCCGGATGCCCGAGGTGTGGGGCGTGCGGCTGGAAGGCGAACTACCGGAATGGTGCTCGGCCAAGGACGTCATCCTCGAGATGCTGCGGCGTCACGACGTCAAGGGCGGCGTGAACAGGATCATCGAGTACTACGGACCGGGCCTGTCGAGCTTGACCGCGATGGATCGCCATGTGATCGCCAACATGGGGGCCGAACTTGGCGCCACCACAACGGTTTTCCCGAGCGACGAGGCCGTCCGTGACTTCCTGCGTTCCGAGGACCGCGAGGACGACTGGGTGGAACTGGTCGCCGACGACGACGCCAACTACGACGTCGACGAGACCATCGACCTCTCGCAGATCGAGCCGCTGATCGCCAAGCCGTCGTCGCCGGGCAACGTGGTCCCGGTGAGCGAGGTCGCCGGGGAGGAGATCGCTCAGGCGGTCATCGGGTCAAGCGCCAATCCAGGACTTCGCGATTTCGCGATCGTCGCGGCAATGGTGGCGGGTCGGCAGACGTGCCCGGGCGTCAGCTTCGACATCAACCCGACGTCGCGGGAGATCTTGGCCGACTTGACGAAGATGGGCGCGGTGACCGATCTGGTGGTCGGCGGCGCACGCATCCATCAAGCCGGGTGTATGGGATGCATCGGCATGGGCCAGGCACCGGCCACCGGCCGCAACTCGCTGCGCACGATGCCGCGCAACTTCCCCGGCCGCTCTGGCACCAAAGAGGATTCGGTGTGGCTGTGCTCGCCGGAAACGGCTGCCGCATCCGCGTTGACGGGTGTGATCACCGATCCCCGGGAGTGGGCCCGTGAAGCGAAGCTGGACTATCCCAAACTCGATCTGCCGCGCGAATGTTCGGTGAACACCGCGATGTTGGTCCCTCCCTTGGATGCCGAAGCGGCGCAACACGTCGAACCGGTGAAGGGCCCCAACGTTTCCAGCCTGCCGGAGCTCTCGCCCCTTCCCGACGAGATCGAGGCGCCGGTGTTGCTCAAGGTCGGCGACAACATCTCCACCGACGAGATCTCGCCGGCCGGCGCGCGGGCGCTGCCGTTTCGCTCCAACATCCCCAAGCTCGCAATGTTCAGCTTCACCCAGATCGACGATTCGTACCCCGAACGGGCTCAGCAGGCCGACGAGACCGGTCACATCATCGTGGGCGGCGAGAACTACGGTCAGGGTTCTTCACGCGAGCACGCGGCGATCGCCCCACGGCATCTAGGTCTGCGGGCCGTCATCGCCAAGTCGTTCGCGCGCATCCATTGGCAGAATCTCGCCAACTTCGGCGTCTTGGCGCTCGAGTTCGACAACGCCGACGACTACGAGTCCATCGACCAGGACGACACGCTGCGCATCACGGGTCTTCGCGACACGCTGGCCGACAAGGACAGGTTACAGGTCGACAATCTCACCAAGGATTCGTCTTTCACTGTGCGGCATCGTCTTTCGCCCCGGCAAGTCAAGGACGTGCTGGCCGGTGGGCTCATCCCGCGACTGGCCGAAGACGACAAATAACGCAGGTTCCTACACTGGTCCGGTGCGCCTCGTCTTTGCCGGCACCCCCGAACCCGCGCTGCCCGCGCTGCGCAGTCTCATCGACTCGCCGCGGCACGACGTGATCGCGGTGCTGACCCGGCCAGATGCCGCCTCCGGACGGCACGGCAAGCTCCAGCCCTCGCCGGTGGCCCGTCTCGCGCTGGAGCAGGGCATCCCGGTGCTGCGCCCGCCGCGGCCCAACACCGCCGAGTTCGTCGCCGAACTGTCGGAGTTGGCGCCCGACTGTTGCCCGGTGGTGGCCTACGGTGCGCTGCTGCGCGACGAGTTGCTCGCGGTGCCGGCACACGGCTGGGTCAACCTGCACTTCTCGCTGCTGCCGGCCTGGCGGGGCGCGGCCCCGATACAGGCCGCAATTGCCGCGGGCGACACCGTCACCGGAGCCACGACGTTCCAGATCGAGGCCGGCCTGGACTCCGGACCGGTCTACGGAGTGGTCACCGAGGCAGTCCGGCCGATCGACACCGCCGGGGATTTGCTTGACCGGCTGGCGATTTCGGGTGCTGCGCTGCTGTCCACCACGCTGGACGGTATCGCCGACGGTGCGCTGACGCCGGTGCCGCAACCAGCCGATGGGGTCAGCGTCGCGCCGAAGGTCACCGTCGAGCAGGCGCGGGTGCGCTGGGACCTGCCGGCCCAAGTCGTCGAGCGGCGCATCCGCGCCGTCACCCCCAACCCGGGCGCCTGGACCCTGATCGGTGATCTGCGGGTCAAGCTCGGACCGGTGTACATCGACGCTGATGCGTCGAACCTTCCAAAGCCGTTGTCGCCCGGCGATATTCACGTCGACCGCCGCAGCGTCCGGATCGGTACCGGCTCAGAGCCGGTGCGACTGGGCCAAGTTCAGGCACCGGGCAAGAAGTTGATGAACGCCGTCGACTGGGCCCGTGGGGCCCGGCTGGACTCGACGGAGCGAGCGTCATGAGCCGCGCCGGCGACGATGCAGAGCGCAGCGATGCGGTGGGGGCACCTCCCGCTTGCGGGGGAGAGTGGCGCCATGGGGCCTAGCCGCGAGAACAAGCCGACACGGGGTCGACCGCCGGCCCGGTCGACGCAGCGGCCGGGGAGGCCACCGCGGCGCCGGCCGCTGGATCCGGCCCGCCAGGCGGCGTTCGATGTGCTGCGGGCCGTGACCGAGCGAGACGCCTACCCCAACTTGCTGCTGCCAGCCCTGTTGCGGGAACGCAAGATCAGCGGACGTGACGCCGCCTTCGCCACCGAGCTGACCTACGGCAGCTGCCGCGTTCGCGGTCTGCTCGACGCCATCATCGGTGCGGCCGCCGGCCGGTCACCGGACGCCATCAACCCGGTGCTGCTCGATCTGCTTCGGCTCGGGACGTATCAACTGCTGCGCACCCGCGTCGATGCGCACGCCGCCGTCTCCACCACCGTCGAGCAAGCCGGAATCGAATTCGATTCGGCCCGTGCGGGTTTCGTCAACGGCGTGCTGCGCACGATCAGTACCCGTGACGAGCAATCCTGGGTCGACGAGCTCGCACCCGACCGGGCGGCCGATCCGGTCGGGCACGCCGCTTTCGTCCATGCCCACCCACGTTGGATCGCGCAGGCCTTCGTCGACGCGCTGGGCGCCGACGCCGGGGAGCTCGACGCGGCCCTGGCCAGCGACGATGAGCGACCCCAGGTGCACCTGGCGGCTCGGCCCGGGGTGCTCACCGCCGAGGAGTTGGCCGGTGCGGTCGAGGGCACGGTTGGCCGGTATTCGCCGTACGCGGTGTACCTATCGGGCGGAGGAGACCCGGCACAATTGGCCGCGGTGCGCGACGACCAGGCCTTGGTCCAGGACGAGGGCAGCCAATTGGTGGCGCGCGCCCTCACTTTGGCGCCGGTGGCCGACGACACCGGGCGATGGCTGGACCTGTGCGCCGGGCCGGGCGGAAAGACCGCCCTGCTGGCCGCGCTGGGCGTCGGATCGGGGGCCCGGGTCACGGCGGTGGAGTTGGCGCCGCACCGCGCCGACCTGGTCGAGAAAAACACCCGGGGCCTGCCCGTCGACGTAGTGCGGGCCGACGGACGCGACACCGGTCTAGAGCCGGGTTTCGACCGGGTGCTCGTTGACGTGCCCTGCACCGGGCTCGGTGCCTTGCGCCGCAGGCCCGAGTCGCGCTGGCGGCGTCAGCCCGCCGACATTCCGGCGCTGACCCGGCTGCAACGCGAGCTGTTGGGAGCCGCGATCGCGCTAACCCGGCCCGGTGGTGTCGTTTTGTATGCCACCTGCTCGCCGCACCTGGCCGAGACCGTGGGCGTGGTCGGTGACGCGCTGCGCCGCCATCCGGTGTCCGCGCTGGACACGCGGCCGCTGTTCGAACCCGTCGGGGATCTGGGGGAGGGCCCCTACGTTCAGCTGTGGCCGCACCGGCACGGCACCGACGCCATGTTCGCCGCCTTGCTCAAAGTAGGCTGAACCCCATGTCAGGCAAGACCGATCGGCCGCTGATTGCGCCGTCGATACTGGCCGCCGACTTCGCCCGGCTGGCCGACGAGGCCGCCATAGTCGAAGGCGCCGACTGGTTACACATCGATGTCATGGACGCACATTTCGTACCGAACCTGACGATCGGGCTGCCGGTGGTGGAAAGTCTGTTGGCCGCCAGCGACATTCCGATGGATTGCCATCTGATGATCGAAGACCCCGACCGGTGGGCGCCGCCGTATGCCGAAGCGGGCGCCTACAACGTCACGTTCCACGCCGAGGCAACCGACAACCCGGTCGCGGTGGCCCGTGATATCCGGGCCGCCGGCGCCAAGGCGGGGCTGAGTATCAAGCCCGGCACCCCGCTGGACCCTTACCTGGACATCCTCAAGGACTTCGACACCTTTCTGGTCATGTCGGTCGAGCCCGGTTTCGGCGGCCAGAACTTCATTCCCGAGGTGCTGAGCAAGGTCCGCACGGTACGCAAGATGGTCGACTCCGGCGAGTTGACGATCCTGGTCGAGATCGACGGCGGCATCAACGCCGACACCATCGAGCAGGCCGCCGAGGCCGGTGTCGACTGCTTCGTCGCCGGCTCCGCAGTCTACGGCGCCGAGGATCCGGCGGTTGCGGTTGAGGCACTGCGGCGACGGGCCGGTGCCGCGTCACCGCACCTCCGCAAATGAGCACTGCGGCGGCCATCGGCTACGACGCCGCCATGCGACTTGCGGTCGAGCACGCCGACCTGGTCAAAGGCAGCACCTATCCCAACCCGCCGGTCGGGGCGGTCATCCTGGACCGCGACGGGCGGATCGCCGGCGCCGGCGGCACCGAACCGGCGGGCAGGGCACACGCCGAAGTGGTGGCGCTGCGCCGGGCGGGACGCCTGGCCGAGGGCGGCACCGCCGTCGTCACCCTGGAACCGTGTAACCACCACGGCAAGACCCCGCCGTGCGTGGATGCGCTGCTCGAAGCCGGCATCGCGACGGTGGTGTACGCGGTCACCGACCCGAACCCGACGGCGGCCGGTGGCGCGGCGCGACTAGTCGCCGCGGGAGCGCACGTCGTCGCCGATGTGGAAGCAGACCTGGTTGTGGCCGGGCCGCTGCGTGAGTGGCTGCACAAACAACACACCGGCTTGCCGCACGTGACATGGAAGTACGCCACCAGCATCGACGGGCGTAGCGCGGCCGCGGACGGCTCAAGCCAGTGGATCACCAGCGAGGCCGCGCGCGCCGACCTGCACCGCCGGCGGGCAGCGGCCGATGCCATCGTGGTTGGCACCGGGACGGTGCTGACCGACGACCCGACGTTGACCGCCCGATTGGCCGACGGCAAACTGGCGGACCGCCAACCGCTGCGAGTGGTTGTGGGACAGCGCGAAATCTCCTCGGAGGCAAAGGTTCTCAACGACGACTCGCGCACGATGGTGATGCGCACCCGCGATCCTGCCGAAGTGCTCAGGGCGTTGTCCGATCGCACCGACATCCTGCTCGAGGGCGGGCCCACGCTTGCGGGGGCGTTCCTGCGGGCGGGGGTGATCGATCGCATCCTGGCCTACGTCGCGCCGATCCTGCTGGGCGGACCGATCACCGCCGTCGACGACGTCGGGGTGCCAAGCATCGCCCGGGCGCTGCGCTGGCGCTACGACGGCGTCGAACGGGTCGGCCCGGATCTGCTGCTGAGCCTGGTACCCCGCGAGCCTGGCAACGGGTCCATCAGGGGTGACCGCCCAAGCCCGGGATCAGCATCGGAACGCGGCGACGGTAGTCGCGGTACTGCTCCCCGAACACGCGGATAAGGTCGCGCTCCTCGAATCGAACAGCCAGCAGGATGTAGCCGGTCGTAGCGGCAGCAAAGAGCAAGTGCCCCAACGTCATCCGTGGCGTAACCCAGAACGCCAGCAGGAAGCCCAGATACAGCGGGTGCCGAACCACCCGGTAGAAAAACGGCGTCGTGAACGCGTGCTCAGCAGGCCATCGCCCCCGCAACCGGGCGAATACCTGACGTATGCCGAACAGGTCGAAATGATCGATGAGGACGGTACTCAGCAGCGCGATCGCCCACCCAACAAGAGCAGTCGCGGTCAGCACGGTCCGCCAGGGTTGGGCGGTGACCCGCCAAATGTCATGAGTGATGGGATACCACGCCGCGGCAAGAGCGATCAGACAGATGTTGGAGGCGAGGACGTAGGTCGACCGCTCCGCGCTGGGCGGCACGATACGGGTCCACCAGCGTTTGAAGCCTGCCCTGGCCATGACGCTGTGCTGGATCGCGAACAGCGCGAGTAACACCACGTCGACGACCACCGCCATGACGGTGAGGGTGCCGTCGCCGAGGCCGCCGCGATCGATGCTTTTGCCCACGACATGCACGTTGCCGACCATGAAGTCGGCGTCGGCGACGAACCCGATCAGGTACAGGAAAGTGAGCACGAACATCACATACACAGCCACGCCGTAGGCCGCGATTAGGACACCACCGACAGAGCTACCGGCGGGCCGCAACGAGGTCCCGTCGTCGGGCGCCACACCAAGATTGTGCTCCGCTTTCCGGCGCAAATACAGACCTCGCGGCGAATATGCGCCTAGACGCGAGGCGCGACGGGCTGCTCCTCGTACAGTTCGGGCTCCTCCGCATGGGTGCGGCGGCTGCTGATTAGCAGCCCGAACAGTGCACCCACCACGCAGACGACGGCCGTGACCGTAAAGATGCCCCCATACATTTGGGCGAACGCGTTCCGGTAGAGGTTGCCCTGCGCGAGGAGCCGTTCCGCCAAGCTCGCGTTGGCCGGCACTTGCGTCGACAGCCTCGAAACGATGTGGGGCAGTTGATAAAAGCCCCACGCGCTCAGCGCGGCCACCCCGATCAACATGCCCGTCATTCGGGCCACCACCACCGCCGCGGAGGCGATGCCGTGCTGCGCAGAGGGCACCACCCGCAAGCTCGCGGACGTCAGCGGCCCGATCACCAGACCCAGCCCCAAGCCGGCGAGCGCCAGGTCGGTGTCCAATGCGGGCAATGACAACAGGCCAAAGATGTTGTGCCGCTGGTCGAGTAGGTTGACCGACCACTTCGAGATCAGCCAGTAGCCACCGGCCGCGATCGAAAGTCCGACGAAGGCCATCGCCCGGTCGCCGACTTTGGTGGCGATCCAGCCGCCCAGCAGCGCTCCGATGGGCAGTGCAATCAGGAAGCGCAGCAACAGGATTGCGGCCTGGTCCTGCTGCTTGCCGAGCACACCCTGGGCGAACAGTTCGACGTCGACCAGCGTCACCATCAGCGCGGCACCGGCGCACAGCGACGCGCCGAGCGCGGACAGGAACGGCCCGAAGCGCACCCCAGTGGGCTCGATCAGCTTGGTGCGCGCAAAGCGCTCCCACAGTGCGAAAATCACCGCGACGCCGACGGCCGCGTAGATCAGTGGCGGCCCATAGCTGGGCAGCACCTGCTGACCGTTGGGAGCCGGGTTGTATAGCCCAATCACCGCAAGGCCCAACGTGATCGCGAGCAGTAGGCCACCGACCACGTCGATCTTTTCCGGGTCGGCGCTGCGATCCCGCGACGGCAGGCTGAATTGGATCATCACCATCGCAGCCAGCGCCAGCGGCACGTTGATCCAGAACACGTCCTGCCAGCGACTCGTCAGCCAGACGATGAAGATTCCGTAGAGCGGGCCGAGCACGCTGCCCAGTTCCTGCGCGGCACCGATGCCGCCGAGGATCCCGGCGCGGTTGCGCTGCCCCCACAGATCGGCGCCGAGGGCGAGCGTCACCGGCAGCAGCGCACCGCTGGCCACGCCCTGAATGGTGCGGCCGACCACCAGGACATGCAGATCGGTGGATAGCGCGGTCACGACCGAGCCGACGATGAACGCGGCGAGGCTGGCCTGGAGCAGCAGTTTGCGGCCGAATCGGTCCGAGGCGCGGCCCAGCAGCGGCATCGCGGCGATGTAGCCCAGCAGGTACCAGGTGACGATCGGCGTGATTCGTTGCAGCTGGTTGATCGGTATGCCGACGGTGTTGATGATGTCGCGCATGATGGTGACCACGACATAGGTGTCGAGGGCACCGAGCAGTACGGCGAGGCTGCCCGCCCCGATGGCGACTCCGCGGCCGGCGTGCGGTGCCGTCATCCGGCTACCGGCGGCTTGGTGACCTGCACGGGCGCGTTCCAGTTCGACAGCGTCATCTGGACGGAGTTGCCCGCGCTTTGGTCCAGCTTGGCCTGCACCAACTGATGATCACCGGTTTCCTGAATCCACACCGTCGCGGGCAGAGGCTGAGTCGCTTTCAATTGCGGCGCAAGCCCGTTCACGGCGTCGCCTGAGGCCGTTCCGGTGATCTTGACCGTGCTTTGCCCGTTGAGGGTTTCGCGTGATTCGGACTTGGGGTTGCTGATGTTGGTCAACACGTTGGCCAGACCGGTGTTCGGGTTGAGGATCTCGGACGGGTCGTAGATCGCGGACGCCGGGCCGAAGCTTTCCCAATGGCCTGGGGTCAGCGCCGCGTAGAGGGTTCCGTCGTCGACCACGAACTGAGCGTCGACGGCGGAGCCCAACACCGTGAGGTTGGCCTCGCCCTTGGCCGCGGTGTCAGGTGACGTGGTCAGGTCGCCGGTCAGCGTCTTGACCGGAAGTCCCTTGATCGTGCCGCTCACCGACAGCACCAAGTGCACGCTCTTGACGTTTCTGGTGGTGATGTTGGACTGGCTGAGCAGCGTGGCCGCGTCGGGCAGCGGCGCGGTGGACTGCTTGGACGACGAGCAGCCGCCGACCAGTGCGGCGGCAATAGCGAGGGCGGCAAGGACGGCGAGGATTGGGCGCTTCGGACTAGGCGTCGGCATAGGTGCATCGTAAAGGGTGCCAATCACCCGACGGCGAAGCCCGAGGTGACGGCGATATCGCGCGCGGACGTCCGACTCATTAGCCTGAGGCAGTGTTCACCGGAATCGTCGAGGAATTGGGTGAGGTCGTAGGCAAGGACGACCTGGGCGATTCCGCGCGCTTCACCATCCGTGGTCCGGTCGTTACCGCCGATGCAGGTCACGGCGACTCGATCGCCGTCAACGGCGTGTGCCTGACGGTGGTCGAGGTGCTGCCGGACGGCCAGTTCACCGCCGATGTGATGGGCGAGACGTTGAAGCGGTCCAGCTTGGGCCGGCTGGACGCCGGCAGCCCCGTCAATCTTGAGCGCGCCGCGGCGCTGAACAGTCGGCTTGGCGGGCACATCGTGCAAGGACACGTGGACGGTACCGGGCAGATCCAGGCCCGCACGCCTGCCGAGCATTGGGAGGTGGTCCGGATCGGGCTACCCGTCGATCTGGCCCGCTACGTGGTCGAGAAGGGTTCGATCACCGTCGACGGCATTTCGCTGACCGTCTCCGGACTCGGCGACGACTGGTTTGAGGTGTCGTTGATTCCGACCACCCGCGAGCTGACCACGCTGGGGCACGCCGCGCCCGGGATACCGGTGAACCTCGAAGTCGATGTGATCGCAAAGTATGTTGAGCGGCTGCTCAGTCATAATGTTACTTCTGCCAGCGGGTTTGCCGACACGCACGAGGATACCACCTAAGTACAGCGCAACGGTTTAAGATAACCGTGTGCCTTCCGATGTGCCTGATCTGGCCGCGCTGCTGCCGTCGTGGCAACTGTCGATGCGTGCCGAACGTAAATCGCCTGCCACCGTCACCAGCTACACCGAGGGCGTCTTGGCGTTCCTGCGCTGGTCGGCCGCGGCCAACGTCACCCCGGAAATCACCAAGTCAACCGTGCAGGCATTCACAGCTGACCTCCTCGACGCCGGTGCCCAGGCTGCCACCGCCCGAACCCGGCACATGGCGCTGCGCCGGTTCGCAGCATGGCTTGCCGAGGAGGGCGAACTTGACGCCAATCCTCTGCTCGGGGTGAAACCTCCGAAGCTGGATAGCAAGGTCGTCGATGCGCTGACCGATGAGCAACTCCGACTGTTGCTGAAGGCGTGCAGCGGCAAGGAACTGATCGATCGCCGCGACGAGGCCATCGTGCGCCTGATGGCCGAGACCGGCCTGCGCGCCGGGGAAGTCATCGCCATGGAGGTTGCCGATGTTGACCTTCAACAAGGGCGGGCAATCGTGCGCCGCGGCAAGGGCGGCAAAGGGCGCGCAATACCGTTCGGCCCCCAAACTGCGGCGGCGCTCGACCGCTACATGCGCGCTCGCCGCGCGCACCGCTTGGGCGGCTCCGGGGCGCTGTGGCTTGGCGGCAACGGCCAAACTTTTTCGTATCACGGCCTCAACCTCGCCCTGAAGCGCCGCGCCAGCGTGGCCGGCATCGCCGGATTTCACCTTCATCTCATGCGGCACACTGCGGCAACCCGGTGGCTTCGTGCTGGCGGCTCCGAGGGCGGTCTCATGGCCGTCGCCGGTTGGTCGACCCGCTCGATGGTCGACCGCTACACCGGCGCAAGCGCATCCGAACGTGCCGCGACCGAGGCGCGAAATCTTGGGTTAGGAGAAATATGAGCAGCACCGCGTGGAACTACCGCCAGGTGATCTGCGAATGCCCTAACGGTCACCTTCTCGGGACAATCATTGAGACGCAAACTGGCTTGTGGTGGGGTGAACGGCCGCTGCGTAACGAAAGGAACGTTGAGACTATCTCGATGCCGCGCGGAGAGAAGGTCAAAGCCACGTGCGTTACATGTTCACGGGCTGCCGACTACCAAGCCTCGTGGAGGAGAGTGGCCGCGAAGCTCGACGAGGCACGCAACACGCGAGCGGAGCGCGTGACACTCGTATTCGGTTGACGCTGTGCTAACTTGAGAGAAGCCCCGTCGCGGGTTGTCACGGCTGCATGTGACTTAGGTGCAGCGCTCGACCGTTCTCAGCGGAACGGTATCCACAAAGATTGACGGGATACCGTTGTGCCGCAAAAAGATTCGTTAACTCCTGCCGAGCGCTCGCTACGCGCGGAGATTGCCGCCCATGAATCGTGGGCTCGCACCATCGACAGGTCCGCTCGAACAGCCAACGCGCGCAAGGCGATGCTGGACAAGTTTGAGCACCAAGTCGATCCCGAAGGCAAGCTGTCGCCGGCCGAACGGGCCCAGCGTGCCGAGCACGCCCGCAAAGCACATTTCAAGCGCCTGGCACTGAAGTCCGCTCGAGCACGCCGCCGCCGCGGTGCCGCATGAGGGCAGCTGTCACATTTGTGACGCCAGAACGAGAAAAGCTGGCCCCGACAGGCCGGCCCTCTCTTAAATGCTTGGACTCCCTTGAGTTTAGCAGCGACCGTCCGCAGGAGCGGCACGCAGACCTCGGTTTAGTCGATGACGACGACACACCGGACATGCGTGACGCACCGGATTTATGAGCGGCCAGCTGGTCGGCGAAGTCATCGCGGCATCGTCGGCGTTTCGCGCGGCGGGGTTGTCGGAGCGCGGGTTTCACGCGTTGGTGGCGATCGCCGAGAAGTGCCACACGCAGACCCGGCAGGGCTCCGTGCCGTGGAAGCACATCTGCGACGGCTTATTCGGTGCATCGAAACGAACCGCTGAGCGTGCCGTCCAGGACCTCAAGACGTTCGGTGCTATCCGAATCGTCAAGTCCGGCTTCAACAACAACGCGGGCCGTGTGTGCGCGCCGATTTACGAGATCGGGGCACTGACCGATACCGACACCCAGGTGACGCGATCGGGGGGGACCGATACCGACAAACCGGCGACCGATACCGACAAACCGGCGACCGATACCGACACCCAGGTGTCGTACTTAACGGGTCTACTAACGGGTCTACTAACGGGGGCGCGTCCCGAATGCTCCCGGCATAAAGAAAACTCCGACACGGGTTGCCGTGCGTGCATGAAACGGCGCCAATGGGACGAAGCCCACGAGCAGTCGCAGCGCGCCGCGGCGGAGGCGCGAGCCACAGCCATCCGCACTGCTATCGATGACTGCCCAGACTGCGACTCCGCCGGCCGGCTCGATGACCTCAGCGATTGCCCCAAACATCCGAACTTCCGAAAGGCATCGGCCGCATGACAGCCAGCATCCGGGCAATCAAGCCCCGAACACTCCCCATGGCTTACGCAGAAGCGGACATGAGCATCACATGCCCCAACTGCCAAGCCGCCCGCGACGACTTCTGCCGACGGCCAGACGGCCACTACCGCCGCACTCCCTGCCTTAAGCGGATGTACAAGAGTGCAACGGTCGCAACACCATTCGGCAACGACCAGTGATGAGCCAGCTCGACGCCATCCTCGAAGCTGTGGGCGCCGCACCGTGCCTGCCTGGCGCCCGCTGCAGAGGCCGGCACTCACTGTTCGACCCC